>OBAB01000013.1_pt1 | contig 172166 bp, 158 predicted proteins | sample 1516501 | NCBI WGS metagenome assembly OBAB01 (sample SAMEA2579906, study PRJEB22360) | human gut metagenome
ACTGTGGGTTCCCCCAGCCATACCATTCACTACGGTTTTATTGTGGATGGAGAAGAAATCCTGGACGAAGTAATGGTAGCCATTATGAAAGCGCCTAACAGCTATACTAAGGAAGACACCGTCGAGATCAATTGTCATGGCGGTGTTTTAATCATGCAGAAAATTCTTGAAGCTGTTCTGAAGCAGGGCGCCAGGCTGGCAGAACCGGGCGAGTTTACAAAGAGGGCATTCCTGAACGGAAGAATTGATCTTGCAAGGGCGGAGGCTGTCATGGATTTGATCCATTCCAGAAATGAATTTGCCCTGAAATCCTCCGTAAAGCAGCTGAAGGGTTCCGTATCCGACTGTATCCGGAAAATGCGGGAGGAAATCCTTTATGAAATCGCTTTTATAGAATCAGCACTGGATGATCCGGAGCATATCAGCACGGAAGGCTATCCTGAAAAGCTTCTTCCAAAGATCCAGGAGCTTCTGGGCAGGTGTGAAAAGCTGATTAATTCCGCTGATAACGGCAAAGTCCTGAAGGAAGGGATCAATACGGTCATCGTTGGAAAGCCAAATGCGGGCAAGTCATCTCTTCTTAACATCCTGGTAGGTGAGGATAAGGCCATTGTAACGGATGTGGCTGGAACCACAAGGGATGTTCTGGAGGAATCGATACGTCTGCATGGAATCGGTCTGAATATCATTGATACCGCAGGGATCAGAGCCACTGAGGATGTGGTGGAGAAAATAGGGGTGCAGCGCGCCCTGAAATATGCAAAGGATGCAGATTTGATCCTGTATGTGGTAGATTCCAGCGTGGCGCTGGATGAAAGCGATGAGGAAATACTTGATTTATTAAAGGATAAGAAATGCATAATTCTTCTGAATAAAACGGATCTTGAACCTGTGGTTACGGAAGAGATGCTGCGTGAAAAAATAGGGGATCCCAGGGTCTGCATGATACGGACTTCCACAAAGGATAATACGGGTATTGAAGCGTTTGAAAATACGATAAAGGATATGTTTTTCGGAGGGATGCTTTCTTTTAATGAGGAAGTGGTCATTACCAGCATGCGCCATAAGCAGGCTCTGGAAGAAGCAAGGGACAGTCTGCTTATGGTTAAGAAAAGCCTGGAGGATGAGATGCCGGAGGACTTTTATTCCATTGATCTGATGAGCGCCTATGCTTCATTGGGGCTTATTATCGGTGAGGAAGTGGGAGAAGATCTTGTTAATGAGATTTTCAGCAAGTTTTGTATGGGTAAATAATTATGAAAATGGAGCAGATGTCATTATTTGATGACAACAGGATCACCTATGATCCCCTGGCGAGCAGGCTCAGGCCGTCCGGGCTGGATGAGTTTGTAGGGCAAAAGCACCTGATCGGTGAAGGAAAGGTATTGCGCAGGCTGATCGATCAGGATATGGTTTCCTCCATGATTTTCTGGGGACCGCCGGGGGTTGGAAAGACGACTCTGGCAAGGATTATTGCAAGAAAGACAAAGGCTGAATTTATTGATTTCAGCGCGGTAACAAGCGGGATCAAGGAGATTAAGGAAGTCATGAACCAGGCGGAAAGCGCCCGGCAGATGGGAATGAAGACCATTGTGTTTGTTGATGAAATCCACCGTTTCAACAAGGCGCAGCAGGATGCGTTTCTCCCTTTTGTGGAAAAAGGAAGCATTATACTGATTGGCGCCACTACGGAAAATCCCTCCTTTGAAATCAATGCCGCTTTGCTTTCCAGATGTAAGGTTTTTGTGCTGCAGGCCCTCACCACCGATGATGTGGCGCAGCTGCTCCGCCATGCGCTTAGTTCCCCCACCGGCTTCGGCCGTCAGAAGATAGTCATATCGGATGATATGATAGAGATGATAGCGGCTTTCGCCAACGGAGACGGACGTACGGCGCTGAATACACTGGAAATGACGGTATTGAACGGTGAAATACAGCCCGACGGAACCACGGTGATAACAAAAGAAATCCTGGAGCAGTGTACCAGCAAGAAATCATTGCTTTATGATAAGAAGGGGGAGGAGCATTACAATCTGATCTCCGCCTTTCATAAATCCATGAGAAATACGGATCCGGATGCCGCGGTGTACTGGCTTTCCAGAATGTTGGAGGCAGGAGAGGATCCGCTTTATGTGGCAAGAAGGCTGGTGCGCTTTGCCAGTGAGGATGTGGGCATTGCAGACAGCAATGCGCTTGTAGTCGCAGTGGCTGCCTATCAGGCCTGTCATTTTAACGGTATGCCTGAATGTAGTGTGAATCTGGCACAGGCAGTGGTTTACCTGTCAATGGCTCCCAAGTCCAATGCACTATATGCGGCTTATGAGAACTGTAAAGAGGATGCTGTTAAAATGCTGGCGGAGCCGGTTCCGCTACAGATACGTAATGCCCCTACCAGGCTCATGGAGGAGCTTCATTACGGAGAAGGTTATATCTATGCCCATAATACGGAAGAAAAGGTTACTGCTATGAGGTGTCTGCCGGATTCCCTGAAGGATAAAAGATATTATGTACCTACCGGTGAGGGAAAGGAAGCAGAGGTTAAGGAGAAGCTTGACCGTATTCTGAAGTGGAAGAGGGAACAGGAAAATAAGAAAAGACAGGGGAATAAGGAAAGTAAGGAAGAATAAGAACAACAGGGAAAAAACAGGGAGCACTGACAGCGCGATCTGCCGGTGCTCCCGCAGGTAATCAGGTATTGGCTGAGGGAATGGCCGGCCTTCGTTTCTCTGTCTTGCTTAAAAGAGATTCAGACAAAGGAAAAGCCGGCTTTAAAGGCTTTTGAGGCAAACGCTTTTTCAAAATCCTTTAATTCATAAAGCTCTATTTCCGGAAGATGGATTTTGTTATCGTTAAGAAGCCTGAGTGCGGGTTCAAATGGGCCGCAGCGGCTCCCGACGATAGTAAGCTCATTTACCGCCACCATGCTCATGTCGATGCTGAGTTTTCCTGAATAGGTGCTTTTCAGCAGAATGGTGCCTTTTTTACGGACAAGTTCCATTGCCTGGGGAAGCCCTGTTTCGGAACCTGTACATTCTGCCACGATTTCATAGCCTTCCTTTTCCCCGCAGGTTGTAACCCTGGCGAAGGGACGGAAAAGCTCCAGTTTCTCTGGATGGCGGCCGATTACCGTAAGATCAACACCGGTGAGCGCCAATACCTGCGCGGTGAGAAGCGCCAGCCTGCCATCTCCTAAAACAGCTGCATTTTTATCCGGTGAAATATGCACCTGTGTAAGGATTTCCAGGGCGGCGGCCAGCGGTTCGGTAAAGATGGCCCGGGTATCTGGCAGTTCGTCCGGCACCAGATGAAGAAGAGAGGTATCGATAGTCATATATTCTGCAAAACAACCATCTTTATTGTCCATACCCAGAACCCGGCGGTTGGAGCAGTGTGTGGGCCTGCCGGTCCGGCAGTAGATGCATTTGCCGCAGGCTGCATTCAGTTCGCCTACCACGCGGCGGCCTTTTAGCTTTTCATCCGGGGACTCCACAACCTCGCCAACAAATTCATGGCCCATAATGCCGCGAAATGAGGGGCGGTATCCTTTCCGCACTTCTTTGTCCGTATTGCATACGGCGCTGTAGTGTATTTTTATCAGGCTTTCGCCTTCTTCAGGAACCGGTATGGGAAGATCTTCCCGGTAAACGGCGCCGGATCTGTCATAGTATAGTCCTTTCATTCAATTCCTCCTTTTCTGTCGCTTTCTATGAAAAATATTGTGCTGCAGTTCGTTTTTTGTAACTGTCCAGCGGGGCAGCGTATTTAGCTGCACAGGCCAGTGCTTTGCGCTGATCGTAAGACAGGCTTATGTTTTCATAGTATCATTTATTTTGTGTATTTTCTATTAATTTTTTTTGTGGTATGATGAATCCATAAGTATGCAGAAATCGTTTTAAATATTGCAGTTTATAGAAATCAGGGGGACAGGGCAAGATGAAAAAAGAATCAAATATGGGATTGCTTTTTTTAATGGCTGTTGGTATTGTAGGACTTGGACTTTATTACGGTGCGACAGATAATTATGGAAGCGGGGAAATACAGCTGTATCATTTTATCTGCTGGGTAGTACTGATAATTGCTCTGCTGCGGGCGCTGGAGCTGGTGTGGGAGCCGGTGAAGTTTTTCTGGGATCAGGCCTGGGGAAAGGTACAGGAAAACCGTAAAAATGCTGCGGATTCTATGGGGAATGCACCCAAAGATGTCCTTTCCGGCGAAGAGATGCAGACTGCCATAATTGTTCCTGAAGCAGGCCGGCGGGTTTTTGCAGAAAGAGAGTATGCAGGGCCTGTGAGGGAAGCGGCGGCTGCACGGGAAAGTGTTCTGAGGGAGCAACCTGTCCGTGAAAGTGTAATTCGTGAAAATACTGTTCGTGAGGATGCCGCTCGCGAAGGTGTTGCGCGTGAAGGCATTGTTCGTGAAGGTGTTGCACGTGAAGGCATTGTTCGTGAAGGCGCTGTTTGTGAAAGCGCTGCTGCGCCGGCTGTTATTATTACACCTCCTCCGGCTATGGCTGATGTGTATTCAGAAGAAAAGAAGAAAAAAAACAAAAAAAAGAAAAAATAGAAGGAGTTATTCATTATGCCGCAAATCAGGGAATGCTATGATGTTTGTGTGGTGGGGGCGGGACATGCCGGATGTGAGGCAGCGCTGGCCTGTGCCAGAATGGGATTGGAGACAGTGATCTTTACGGTCAGCGTGGACAGTATCGCGCTGATGCCCTGCAACCCCAATATCGGCGGTTCCTCTAAGGGCCATCTGGTCCGGGAAGTGGATGCCCTGGGCGGTGAGATGGGTAAGAATATAGATAAGACTTTTATTCAGTCCAAGATGCTGAATGTTTCCAAAGGGCCGGCAGTCCATTCTCTCAGGGCGCAGGCCGACAAAGCGGAGTATACCTGGCAGATGCGTATGATACTTGAAAATCAGGAGCATCTGACAATTAAGCAGGCGGAGGTATGTGAGCTTCTGGCGGAGGATTTGCCGGATACGGATGATGGTTCAGGAAAATGCAGGAAGAAAATTACAGGAGTAAGGATTTATACGGGCGCTGTTTATGAAGCAAAGGCGGTCGTATTATGTACGGGAACCTATCTGAATGCGCGGTGTCTGTGTGGTGAGGCTATTACCTATACAGGGCCGAATGGCTTGCAGCCCGCAAATCACCTGACGGATTCCCTGAAGGCGCTTGGGGTTGAGATGAGGCGGTTTAAGACCGGGACGCCGGCGCGTATGGATAAGCGGACAATTGATTTTTCCAAAATGGAAGAACAGCGGGGAGATGAAAAAGTGGTTCCTTTTTCATTTTCTACCATACCGGAGAGTATCCAGAAGGATCAGGTTTCCTGCTGGCTGACCTATACCAATGAGGAGACTCATGATATTATTCGCGCCAACCTTGACAGATCACCGATTTATGCGGGAATTATAGAAGGGACAGGGCCAAGATACTGCCCGTCTATTGAAGATAAAGTGGTAAAGTTTGCGGATAAGAAAAGGCACCAGGTATTTCTGGAGCCGGAAGGTATCCATACAAATGAAATGTATGTGGGAGGTATGTCATCATCTCTTCCGGAGGACGTTCAGCTGGCAATGTACCGAAGTGTTCCTGGCCTGGAACACTGTAAAATAGTGAGAAATGCGTATGCAATTGAATATGATTGCATTAATGCAAGGCAGCTGTATCCTACCCTGGAGTTTAAAAATATTGAGGGACTGTTCAGCGGCGGGCAGTTCAATGGAAGCAGCGGTTATGAAGAAGCGGCGGCGCAGGGACTGATAGCCGGAATGAATGCGGCCCTTTCCATACAGGGGAAGGAGCAGATAATTCTGGATCGTTCCCAGGCTTATATCGGGGTGTTGATTGACGATCTGGTAACCAAAGATAATTTTGAGCCATACAGAATGATGACCTCCCGCGCTGAGTACAGACTTCTTCTCCGTCAGGATAACGCGGATATCAGACTTCGTGAAATAGGATATAAAGCTGGACTTGTAGGAAAAGAAGAATATGAAGCAACCATAAATAAGCAGAAACAGATCCAGGAAGAAATGAACCGTCTGAAAAAAACGACGGTAGGAGCTTCCGCTTCAATCCAGTCATTTCTTGAATCACATGGAAGTTCACCTTTGAAAACTGCCGCAAGCCTTTCGGAACTGATCTGCAGGCCTGAACTGGATTATGAAATTTTAGGGGAGATTGATCCCGACAGAAAGCCCTTACCTGCTGATGTAATCGAGCAGGTGGAAATAGAACTGAAATATGAAGGATATATATCCAGACAGCTGCGCCAGGTAGAGCAGTTTAAAAAGATGGAAAAGAAAAAGATCCCGGAATGGATAGATTATAATGATATTTCCAGCCTCCGTCTTGAAGCCAGGCAAAAGTTGATTTCCTATAAGCCGGTATCCGTAGGACAGGCATCAAGAATTTCAGGAGTTTCACCGGCTGATATTTCGGTTCTTCTTATTTATCTGGAGCATCTGGGAAAGCAGGAAAAAGCATGAAAAGCTATAATTTGACACAATTCAGAAAAGATCTAAGTGAACTGTCGATAGAACTGGATAAGAACCAGGAAGAACAGTTTATGCAGTATTATGAACTGCTGATCCAGTGGAATGAAGTAATGAATCTGACAGCTATTACTGATTTTGATGAAGTTTTAAAAAAACACTTTGTAGACAGTCTTTCTTTAATAAAAGCGGTGCCGGAGCTGACGAAGGAAGGGTACTCAGTCATTGATGTAGGGACAGGCGCCGGTTTTCCAGGAATCCCTTTGAAAATCGCATTTCCGGGATTAAAGGTAACACTTCTGGATTCCCTGAATAAGAGGGTAAAGTTTTTGAATGAGGTGATTGCCCAAATCGGACTGGCGGATATAGATGCAGTTCATGGAAGAGCGGAGGACTATGCGAAGCCGGGATTGTTCCGCGAAAAGTATGATCTGTGTGTGTCACGGGCAGTTGCTAATATGGCCACATTATCCGAATATTGTCTGCCGTTCGTGAAGGTTGGGGGAAGGTTTATTCCTTATAAATCCGAAAAAATAGAAGAGGAAGCGGCTGCCGCAAAAAAGGCCTTTTATCTCCTGGGCGGGGAAGTGGTGGAAAATATTGAGTTTAATTTACCGTATAGTGATATTTACAGATCCCTTTTTATTATAAGGAAAAAGGCTCCTACGCCCGGAAAATATCCCAGAAAGGCGGGACTTCCGGCAAAGGAGCCAATCAGTTAATTTTTTTTCATATCCAGGTATCCCATGAGAACTACCCATACGTAAGCACAGGTTTTGGGGATCATGAGCATGCCTATCAAAGGAATCATATCAGCCCATAATACAACCGGGATATAGAAGCCGAAGCTTAAGGTGATTGCAAGCCACATAAAGCGGAAGTTTCTGTCCCGGTTTTCTTTTGCTTCCTGATAGAATAGAACAATAATCAGTATTCCCATCAGGGCGAAAGGAATGTTCCGGTAAATTCCCCAGGATAATGGTGCATCGGCACTGGCCCATTTGTTTTGGGGAAGCAGACAGAGTATAATTCTTATCAGGGCAAGCCCGTACATGGCAAAATTCAGCGATTTCGTGTCCGCCTTATGATATCTCATTTTCCAGATTTCAAAAAGAATCAGATAAAATATGGTCATTGTTATTGAGGTAATCAGTTTTCCAACGCCGAGGGCAGCTGTATGGGCGGCAAGTCCGTCAGTGCATAGGGAATAGGCTCTTGGGATCAGATGAAAGGCATCACCGCAGCCAAGTATGACAGCCATAATTCCAAATAGTTTATATTCTTTTCTTTCTTTTGATTTGGTTATCATGATGATTCCCAGTGTGATGACAGTAATTAAATATACTGCATCAAAAAGTGTTTCCATAATTGCCTGCATTAATATCTCTCCTTTTATTGTATTAAACGATTATCAATATGAACAATGTTCATTATAGACTTATTATACATGGATGTCAACGGTATTTTTGTTTTTTGTTTGAAAGTAGTCGGGTGCTAATTGAGCACCCCAAGCGTTTTGTGCGCTCTGATTATTGATAGATTGATTGTTAGAATAGATTGTTAGAAGTGCGTCGTGGGTAATAATATAGAGTTTTAGATATGCCTTATACTGAATCTAATATAGATAAATGTGGTAAGCATTGAGGCCACATATTTAGCTCCTGTATAGGAGAGTAGTGATCCGGTATAAAAGATTCTGGAAAATTGGGTGTAATGTCATTATTGAAAGAAAGATCACATCGTCAGCTGTTGATCTTTATTGAGAGAAAGATTGAATTCTCTGCTGTTTGTAGAGAAATTGCTTTCTTTCATCTGTTCCCACCCATACATCAATGCCGTAACCGTCCATTGAAGAGGTATTATCTAAATAGCCATAGTCAACTCTATAAATAAAGTCAGAAAACTTAGGATGAACAGCTCCCTTAGGCCTATCTATTATGATTTTTGATTCACTCACTATTCTTCTATTGCATTCCAAAAGCTATCATTTGTTTCCATGACTTTACCTCATAACATATCTTTTATAAATTTATTTTTAGTATATGTTTGTGTTCTAAATCTATATTATTTATACTGTTCTTATATTCTATATTCTATATTCTATATTCTATATTCTATATTCTATATTCTATATTCTATATGAATATTAAACAGGGGATTATTTCTACATTTACAAATCAAGACGTATTTTCTTAAATCTGGTAACTATAATTATATTGTTATTTATATTGTTTTACGTGAAACATAATATATTTGCTTAATAATATAAGCTTAGTAAATTTTAATATTAGTATATTGAATTACTGATATATGTTTTGCATTTTTTACTTAAAGAAAAGGAATAAATATCAATACTAAATATATATTTAGTAGATATAAGTTTTATTTTATTTAAAAATAATAGTAAGAGTAAGTACTGTAAATAAAAAAGAGCTGTCATTTTTCTGCAGCTCTTTTTTATAAATTACATACAAACTTATAAAAGAATATTAATCTGTTCTATAACTAAATCAGGTGATTCCAGATGACATAGCTGTTTAGTATCAGGAATACTAAAAGTCTCAATTGACTGGTTAAAGTAAACATAATTATCAACTATTGTATCTATATCATCTTTCATTTCACCATATAAAATATACATACTATGATCTATTTCTTTTAATGCATGAATTATATTTGCATTCATATATCTACATACATAGCTCGCAAAAGAAAATTTTGCATTGAAATCTGGAACATGCGAAGCCTCTACATAGTTAGACAATATTTCGTCAGTAACAGCAGACGAATTATAAAAGTATTCTTCTTCAAAATCCTTCCTAAAAGATTCTTTGCGTGTAAGCATATTATATAGAAAAGTTCCGATGATGGGAGTGTCAATTAAGAACTTCAATAGCTTAGTTTGTTTACTTGGCACCTGGTTTAACTTATTTATACTTTGCGGATTAATGAAAAGCATTTTGTCAATAACTTCACCATCATTATGGCAAGCCATAACAGCTATTGGGGCAGCATCGCCTGTTGCAATAATACTGGTCTTTTTACCTATTACATTCTTAATAAAATCTATAATAGACTGTACATAAAGGTAATTGGTATAAGTAATATTAGGTTTGTCTGATAAACCATAACCAAGAAAATCTATTGTATATACTTCATGCTTCTCAGCTAAAGAATCAACTATAGCGGAAAATTCAAAGCCTGAACTGCCGGCTGTAAGGTCATGGAGGAGGAGAAGAGGGGTACCCGTCCCCTTTTTAGTATATCGTATCTTACCAAACCGCCACTCATAATATTTATTGTTAGGGCAACCTAAATTATTCTTTACAGTACTGACAGAAAATTGTACTCTGTTTATCATGTGAATAGTAAAAGTAGCGATACCTGTGAGAGCAATTACAGTTCCAAGCTTTTTATTCATAGTAATACCTCCTGTATTTAATTATTATAAACCATCACATGTTATCTTACAAGTTAATGATTTGCAGTTTTGTGGCAGTTTTTACATGGTTCTTACTTTTGTTTTTATATTGATAATGTTTCACGTGAAACATTATCAGATTGTAATTAACACAGAATTGTATAAAACATATTGTATGAAACTATATTTTATATAGCATTTAATATAGCTATTTTAAACTTTACTTACAATTATGTTTCACGTGAAACATAACTCATTATATAAATAAAATACTCTAAAATTAAATTAAAAAAAGTAAGTTTATATCTGAATACAAATAGAACAAGTAAGAACTAAATTAAAAATATGGATAATAAATCTATTCTGACACTTAACTTAAAAATAATATAATAGAATTAATAAACATTTTCTTCAATAAATCATATTTTAAATCCAAAACTTTCTTTTTAAATACAAAACCAACAATAATATAAAAAAAGAAAGTCCAAATTCTAATATTTCCTTATAGAATATCAACCAGAAAAGTGATATAATCGATAAAGTACTTATTTAGGTGAGAAAGTAATATATAGTGTTGACAGAAGAATGACTCTATCTTGTTTTGTCCAATTGCACACGAAAGGAAAAATGTAATGGGAAGAATTATCGCAATTGCAAACCAGAAGGGCGGTGTTGGTAAAACAACCACAGCGATTAATTTATCGGCTGCTCTCGCTGCAAAAGGGAAGAAGGTATTAGTCATAGATACGGATCCGCAGGGAAATACGACAAGCGGATTTAATATTGATAAGAATAATCTTGACAATACAATCTATGAACTGATGCTGGGGGAATGTACAATTCAGGACTGCCTGATTAAAGAAGTAGTTCCGAATGTTACTGTATTACCATCCAATGTTAACCTGGCTGCGGCAGAAATAGAGTTAATTGGTGTAGATAAGAAAGAATTTATATTAAAAAATGAGGTGGATTGGGTAAGAGATCAGTATGATTTTGTGGTAATTGATTGCCCGCCTTCCTTGAATATGCTGACGGTTAATGCAATGACGACTGCAAATACGGTTCTGGTTCCAATACAATGCGAGTATTATGCACTGGAAGGACTGAGCCAGTTAATTCATACAGTTAATCTTGTGAGAGAAAGATTGAATCCTCAGTTGCAGATTGAGGGAATACTGTTTACTATGTATGATTCCAGGACAAACCTTTCAACACAGGTAGTTGATAATGTAAAGAAGAATCTGAATCAGAAAATATATAAAACAGTAATACCCAGAAACATAAGGCTGGCCGAGGCGCCGAGCTATGGCCTGCCGATAACAATGTATGATCCGAAATCAGCTGGTGCAGAGAGCTACATGGCATTGGCAAATGAAGTTATAAAGAGAAAGGATTTATGATAATGGCTGCAAGAGGACTGGGGAAAGGCCTTGATTCTTTGATCCCAAATACTATTGGGGAAGCAAAAGAAAAAAAGGAAAGTAAAGAAAAAGTAGAAAATAAAAACCCGGAAACCATGGTAAAGCTGTCAATGGTTGAGCCAAACGGGGAACAGCCCAGAAAGAATTTCGATGAGGATTCACTGTTGGAGCTGGCGGAATCAATAAAACAGTTTGGTCTGCTTCAGCCCATTATTGTGCAGGACAGGAAGAATCATTATGAGATAATTGCCGGAGAAAGAAGATGGCGTGCGGCAAAGATGGCGGGATTAAAAGAGATTCCCGTTATTATTAAGAATCTTACAAATCAGGAAATTGTAGAAATTTCATTGATTGAAAATATCCAGAGAGAAGATCTGAATCCGATTGAAGAAGCACAGGCCTATAAAAGACTTTTGGAAGAGTTTAATCTGAAGCAGGATGAGGTGGCAGAGAGAGTTTCCAAGAGTAGGACAGCGGTTACCAACTCCATGCGTCTGCTCAAGCTTTGTGATGAAGTACAACAGATGGTCGTAAATGAAATGATCAGTACGGGCCATGCCAGAGCTTTGCTTTCCATTGAAGATCCGGAAGAGCAGTATATGATCGCCCAGAAGGTTTTTGATGAAAAGATGAGCGTACGGGAAGTGGAAAAGCTTGTAAAGGATCTTCATAAACCCGAAAAGGCGCCCAAAAAAGAAAACAAGTCTCTGGAAGTAATTTATCAGAACATTGAAAACAGACTGAAAGAATCATTAGGCACCAAGGTTTCCATTTCTCCTAAGAATAATGGAGCAGGTAAAATAGAAATAGAATTCTATAACCATGATGATTTGGACAGGCTTATGGAACAGTTAATGAGAGCCTGATTGTTATAACAGGAAGAGGAGTTTCCTGTACTCAGGATAAAAAATATAAAGGAGAAAAAGATGTCAAACAGCTTACTGGAGAGTATTGGATTAGGCGGATTGGATATTGCGTACTTGCTTATAGGCCTGTTGGTTTTTATAATAATACTTTTGATTCTGATAATTATCCAGTTCAATAAGTTGAATAAAATACAGAAAAAACTATCAAAGTTTATGAAGGGGAAGGATGCCGGGAGTCTGGAAGAAGATATTACAGGACTATATGAGGACAACGACTTCATAAAGAAGGAATCTGATAAAAACAGAAAAGAAATTAAAGATATTCAGAAAAGATTAGAGTATTGTTATCAAAAAATGGGAATGGTAAAATATGATGCCTTCAGTCAGATGGGCGGACAGCTCAGCTTTTGTTTATGTCTGCTGAATGAAAAGGATGACGGTTTTATACTGAATTCCGTGCAGAGCAGCGACGGCTGTTATACATACACAAAAGAAGTAAAGAAGGGTGAGTGTGCAATTACACTTGGCGCTGAAGAAAAAGAAGCATTAGATAAAGCCATTGGCTATTAATTATAAAATGAGGAGAGGAGCCTTATCATGATTGACATTAAGTTTTTAAGAGAAAATCCGGAAGCAGTAAAAGAAAATATCAGAAAGAAATTCCAGGATTCCAAACTTCCGTTAGTTGATGAAGTAATTGAGTTGGACAAGGAAAGCAGAAAGACACAGCAGGAGGCTGATGACCTGCGTGCCAATAGAAATAAAATTTCAAAGGAAATCGGCGGACTGATGAAGGCCGGTAAGAAGGAAGAAGCGGAAGCAAAGAAAGCTGAAGTGGCTGCCGGAGCAAAGAAGCTGGAAGAACTGGAAGCGAAAGAAGCTCAGCTGCAGGAAAAGATCCTGAAAAATATGATGGTAATTCCTAATATTATTGATCCGACAGTTCCCATTGGTAAGGATGATACGGAAAATGTGGAAATCACAAAATATGGCGAGCCTGTTGTTCCTGATTTTGAAATTCCTTATCATACGGAAATTATGGAAAAGTTCAATGGAATTGATCTTGACAGTGCCAGAAAGGTAGCAGGTAACGGATTCTATTATCTGATGGGCGATATCGCCAGACTGCATTCCGCAGTTATTTCTTATGCAAGAGACTTTATGATTAACAGAGGTTTTACCTATTGTGTACCTCCCTTTATGATCAGAAGCAATGTGGTAACAGGCGTTATGAGCTTTGCAGAAATGGATGCCATGATGTATAAGATTGAAGGAGAGGATTTATACCTTATTGGTACAAGCGAACACTCCATGATAGGTAAGTTTATTGATACTATCATTCAGGAAGAAGAGCTTCCCAAGACCCTTACCAGCTATTCACCCTGTTTTCGTAAGGAGAAGGGCGCGCATGGTCTGGAGGAAAGAGGCGTATACCGCATTCATCAGTTTGAAAAGCAGGAAATGATCGTTGTATGTAAACCCGAGGATTCTGCTATGTGGTTTGAGAAGCTGTGGCAGAATACGGTTGATCTTTTCCGGTCCATGGATATTCCTGTAAGAACTATTGAATGCTGCTCCGGTGATCTGGCAGATCTTAAAGTGAAGTCTTATGATGTAGAAGCTTGGTCACCCAGACAGAAAAAATATTTTGAGGTAGGAAGCTGCTCCAATTTGGGAGATGCACAGGCAAGAAGACTTAAAATACGTGTAAATGGGGAAAATGGGAAATACTTTGCGCATACACTAAATAATACGGTAGTTGCTCCGCCGAGAATGCTGATTGCTTTCCTTGAAAATAATCTTCAGGCAGACGGCTCCGTCAGGATTCCTGCAGTGCTTCAGCCTTACATGGGCGGCATGACTGAAATCAAATAAGAATGGATTGAGTTACTGATCAATAATGATCAGTAACTCAATTGCACAATAATCAAAAAGTGAGGTGAGATTCTTGCATAAATTTTTAAAATCAGTGGGGTTTAGTGAGTATACATCAACTAAGAAAATTCAGGAGCTGGTAAAGGATGTGATCCTGAATGCGGAAACCAGAAACTATACCACTCTTGATGGAAAAGAAGATACGGTCCTGGTAGAGTTTTGCAAGGATTTCGCAGAGAACATGGGAATTGCAGTTTGCGGGGAATTTGATGAAAGTGATAACTTCATTTTCTACTATTATTATCCCTACCTGCGCGGAACCGGCATCAGTTCCATGGAGGATGTGAGCGTGGAGCGTCATGCGGCAGTGGAATCCTATGCAGGTGTGTGTGATGATATTAAGGTAGGAGTAACTTTGATCTTTTACCTGCAGAACATGATCCCCTATATAAAATACAAAAATGCAGATAAGCTTCCGGTCAGAGGTACCAGCCTGACCTTGTCTGCCCTGGCAAGTCAGGGATCAATTATGATGCCTATCATAAAAAGTGAAAACCAGAAAAAAAAGATTCAGCAGTCCACAATTACAAGGAATCAGCTTATTGAGGCCGCCAGACGGGGAGATGAAGACGCTATTGAAAGCCTGACGCTGGAGGATATGGATACCTACACAACTATCTCCAAAAGAATTCAGAAGGAAGACGTATTCAGCCTTGTTGACACGTATTTTATGCCTTATGGTGTGGAGTGCGATCAATATTCTGTATTAGGAGAAATTTCAGAATACCATACGGTAATGAATAAACTGACAAAAGAAAAGATCTGCTTTATGACGATTAACTGCAATGAATTAACCTTTGATGTATGTATTAATGAAAAAGATCTTTATGGCGAACCTAAAATCGGCCGAAGATTCAAAGGGGTAGTCTGGCTCCAGGGAGCAGTAAATTATCCTGAATAAATCAGAAAAAGACAGAAAAATAAAATATGTTTTGTGCGTTTCAGTAATTTGAAACTGAGCAGCCTGCAACAGAGAACCCTGGAATAAAGATACCTGGAAAAGAGATATCTGAAAAGGAGATGCCTGCAACAGAAATCCCAAGAAAAAAAGGATTATCAATGAAAAGGAGCCAAAATCAGTTGATGAAACGCACAACAACCAAATATTTATAAAACCGTAAAAAAAAATATGATAATTAATATTATAAAAAGAGTAGACTTTTTCTTTAAAATATAGTATTATACTAGATGTGTTTCCTTAGTTAAATGGATATAACAGCCCCCTCCTAATAATCAGATAACCTGAGTCCTGTGAGGTAAGTTCGCTCTCTCCTTTCTATAAAAATTGCATAAGTCCTCGTAGCTCAGCTGGATAGAGCACACGCCTCCTAAGCGTGGGGTCGGAAGTTCAAATCTTCTCGGGGACGCTGAAATGCCGCAGCCACAAGGGTTTGCGGCATTTTCTTTGTCCATTTTCCTCTGGAGAATTAGAATGTGTTCTGTTCTTTCAGCTGATTTTATGGATATTTCTGTTTGGTCTCAAATCCAATTTTCCCTGTGGTACTCGAACGGTTTTTTTGAAAAACGTCTTAAAATCAATCATTCTGCTAATTTGCGCTGCCATCGCCTTTCGGGTCATCCTGTGCTTTCCAGTGTTATTTTATGCCTCTGTCATTTTCCTGGCAAGCTGGGCCAGAATATGCTCCCCATACTGTTCCACAAATTTTTGGGTAAAAGCCTCCATTAGCTGAGGAGTTTCTTCCAGCTGCTTCATTAATGCTTCCGGGTTGGTTTCAGGGGCATTTTCCATCTGTAGCTTGCGTTCTACCGGACGCATATCCGGATTGGAGTAGAAAGCCATTTCGAACTTTTGGGCGTTGATTTTTCTGTCTTCATCAAGGATGTGGGCATAAATATCCGTAATCATATCAATCTGAGCATGTCCGGTATCTCCCTGGGTTGCTTTTAAGTCACCCTTATTCAGCTTCAGCTTGTAGGTCGTACTGGAATGGCGCAGCGAGTGGAATACCACATTGGGGAGGTTGGCAGATTTTTTCAGCCGCTCGAACTGATTTCCAATAATGCGATCCTCACAGGGGCGTCCGGTTTCCTGTGCCAGTACCAGATTGTAGTCAATGTAATCTACTCCCATAAATTCTTTCAGTGTGTCCTGCTTTTCTTTCCAGTCACGTAAAATAAAGGCTAGGGTCTTGGGAATCCAAACTTTACGCACACTGCTTTCTGTTTTTGGCTTTTTCAATACCAGCCGCGTAGAAGATTTGCCGCCCATAAGCCTGGGGAACACGAAAATAATATCTTTCTGCCCAACGGCATCAATAGCCTTCTGGTCAACACGGGCCAGTTCCTTGTCGATATAGACATAGGCGTTATCACTCGCTATATCCTGATCTGAAATATGGACACAATCCCACTGTAATCCTGTAATCTCTCCTAAACGCATAGAGCAGGCAAAAGCCAGATTGATGGCTACATACAATTTACCGTCAGAACAATTATCAAGGGCTTGGCGGATGATATCTGAAGTCCATATGGCACGGACGTTCTTTTCCCTTTTCGGAAGAATTGCATCATCGAAAGGGTTCTTGCCAATCATATCCCAGCGTACCGCTTGATGGAAGGCACAACGCATCAGCTTCATAATTTTTTCAATCGTACATGCTGTCACAAATTCTGTTCGGGCATGACGGTAAGGGGTCTCCACAGGCGGTGTCTTCTGCAGCTGCTGAATAAATCGGTCTACAGTCCTGCGGTTCATATCCTGGACAATCTGATCGCCAATCAGAGGATTAATATAGTTTTCAATCAGTCCTGTGTTAGCGGTATAGGCTGACAGACCCCATCGCTTAGTTCCATATAGTTCAACAAAGTCTACCAGGAACATTTTGACCGTAATACTGCTAGGTGGAATAAAGGTGCCGTTGTTAATTTCATGTTCAACAGCCGCTTTTCGTTTTGTTGCTTCTTTTTTTGTGGAATAAGATTCCCACTTCTGCCGTTTCGTACCATCTGAATCTTCATAGGAATAAACGACAGCATATTTTTTACCTCGTTTTTGAATTGATGCCATATCGTAGGCTCCTTTCGGTAGTTAAATATTGCCGTCAAGCCACTCGTCAAAGGACCTTTTTGAGATACGAAGTTTGGTTCCAATACGAACTGATTTAAAGAGGTTTTGAGAACACAGCTTATAGACGGAGCGTTTGCTGACGCCTAATAATTTTGCTGCCTCCTCTACGGAATAGCTTCGCTTCTCAGAATCGGCTTGTCCGGTATTTTCAGTGATGTTTTTATCAGCCACAGTGTCCTCCTTTCTATGTGGCTGGAAAGGGCCTACGGTTCCCTACATATATACTTTACGATTTTGACCCAGCCACATTCAACAAAAAAGTAAAAAACAAGACGTTCGATTACTAATATTATTTTTGAATGTCGCATGGCATTTCAGATCATTTCCTGTGCCGGGGTACCGCCACGTATTATCAGGCCCTGCTATGCAGTATTTAATCGGCGGGTACGCTCATCTGTCATCGCATACTGGCAGCCGAACCTGTATAACTTCTGAAACCATGCTGTGAAATTATCAAGGTACAAAAAGGCGTATGGCGTCACCGATTTTATTCGGATTTGACCCATACGCTAAAAAAAGAGGGAGAAATTAATATTCTTCTGCAAAGTTTAAAAAAAATATAAATCTATATATTGTGTTGCGGTCTTGACTAAACCTATATATTGTGCTATCCTTATTGCGTAATTGATTTTTGTGCGTCCCTTTAAGGGAATACAGAGCTTTTTCTGTAAGCGGTAGTGCTCCGCATTGCACACGTTGTTAAGTTTGTAATCTGTCAGTGGTATTACTGCGCCAAATTGGCCGGTGTATTGCTGGCTTTTTTTATTTTCAGGGTTTTCCCTGTTTTGAAGCGAGAATGACTTTGGTTCGTGAAATTCCTATATCATGGACGTCAGGCAATTTTTTGCCCTTAGTTGTTCTCGCTTTTTTTGTTGCCCAAATGCCGGGAACGGCTTTGAGGATAAATCAATCAAAATAGAAAGGCAGGTAATGTAAATGAAAGTGAATCAGAAAAAGAAGTATGGTAACACCATGAAAAAGCAGGCGGCTTTGGTTGGCTATCCTAAAAACAGTAAGATACCAGACAGAAATCGGAATATCCATACTGTATCCAAAGCAATCCTTCCCCGACGTACACGCAGAGGGATATGACTATGGCGTGTAACAGCGTAACACAAAGAACACGGAACAAGCCTCTTGTACTGGTTGATACAAAAAATCTGCCCAGAGAAGAATGGCTGTCATATAGGCGCCGGGGAATCGGTGGCAGTGACGTAGCATCAATCTTTGGGATTTCTCCTTTTCGGACAGCCAGGGATCTTTACTATGACAAGCTTAACATAGTATCTGTCGAGGAGGATGAAGGTAACTGGGTTGCCATGGAAATGGGAAACCTGCTGGAACCTCTGGTGGCAAAGATTTTCGCAAAAAAGACAGGATATAAGGTGTACCAGATTAAGAAGATGTTTTATCATCCAGATTACCACTTCATGCTGGCAGATCTGGATTATTTCGTGGAGCTGCCGGACGGTACGACTGCCATCCTGGAAATCAAGACTACGAACTATAATGCCAGGGATAATTGGTGGCTGAATGGGAGGGAGACGGTACCTGTCTATTATGAGAGTCAGGGACGTCACTATATGGCGGTTATGGATATTGACCGGGTTTTCTATTGTTGTCTTTATGGGAATACAGAGGAGGAAACAATTATCCGGGAAATCAAAAGGGATTATGCCTATGAAGAAGAAATGATTTTCTTAGAGAAGGAATTTTGGGAGAATCATGTGCTGACGAAACTGCCGCCTCCGTATTTGGAGAATGGCGACCTCATTATAGACAGTGCCCGCAAACATTTTGGACCTGCTAACCCTGATGCACCGGCGGTAGAGCTGAATACAGGCATGGCTGTTAAACTGATGCGCTATTTGCAGCTTCAGGAGGAAAAGAAGAATGAGGAGGTGCATTCTAAACAAATTGATAAGGAACTGCAGCGTCTGAAAGGGATTTTGGTTGCAGAGATGGGAACAAGCTGTAAAGCCGTATGCAAAAGCAATGGGATCAGCTATACCATTACTTATAATCCGGTTCGGAAGCCAACGATTGACAAGGATAGTCTGTTGCGTCTGAAACTACAATATCCTGATATCTATGAGCAATTTGCTTCAATATCGGAATCCCGACGTTTTTATGTGAAGACATCTTTATCCGAAGTGGCCTAAAACTTTTACGAAAGGAAAATGTATATGAAAAACAAAATGCACAAAACAGGAATCAGTATTGCCGGTGTCCTGACACTGATATTTCTTGTTTTGAAGTTGACAAGATTAATTGATTGTAAATGGAGCTTTATTTTTGCCCCCTTGCTGATTGTTCTTATTTTGCGGTGGCTGATGCCAGGAATTACACTTCTTGTAGCATGGTACAAATGGAGGTTTAGGAAATGAGCTATATCGGCACTTACGATGGAACTATATTTTATAATCCATCAAATAAGTACTGCGTCATCAGTGTAAAGACGGCTGATCAAAACATTCCGCTCCAGGCACGTTCTTCCAGACAATATAGGGACCACCTGATTCGGTTTGTGGCCGTAGGTTATGAACTGCCCCAAACTGATGCTGTTCAGATTGAGATGGATGGCGAATGGCAAAACAGCAAGCATGGTTATCAGCTTCTGACAGAGCAATGGCGCGAAATTGTTCCACGGACTTTAGATGGTGTAGAAGGATATTTGTCCTCCGGTTTGATTAAAGGCATTGGACCTAAAACGGCAACCGAAATCGTCGCCCGTTTTGGCGTTGGTGTGCTGGATATACTGGAAAAGCACCCGGAACGTCTGCTTGAAGTTAAGGGTATTACAGAAAACAAGCTGGAAGATATAAAAACCTCCTATGCCGAAAACAGGATGCTGCAGGAACTTATGACCCTGCTTTCACCGTACAAAGTAACCCCTAAGACGGCTTTGAAAATTTATCAGTATTTTGGTCCGGACAGCGTGGAGGTTTTAAAGAATAATCCCTTTGACCTTTGCCAAATTTCCGGATTTGGTTTTCGCCGTGTTGACGCTATCGTCCAAAAAAATGGTAATGACCTGCATGACCCTATGCGTATCAGAGGCGCTCTAATCTGTATTTTAGATGAGATACGGGGAAAACAGGGACATTTGTATTTGGACACCGAAAGTCTTATCAATCTCGGCTTGAAAATGTTGAATGAGAAAATACCTATTCCGGGAATGCGCCTGTGTAAGCAGGAGGTCGAGGAAGTGCTTCAGGGTATGATTTTAAGCGGCACAGTAGTTCTGTGTCACGGTAATATCTACCTGCCCCGTATATTCGACTTGGAGGACAGCGCGGCCCGTCAAATTGCAAAACGGCTTATATCAACTTCTGAGGTTGAGCATATCGCCCCACTTATGGAGCAGATTAAAAAGGAGATAGGCATTTCCCTGTCTGCAAAGCAGGACAAGGCTGTCCGCATGGCATTCCGGCATAACCTTTCTATTATTACAGGTTCCCCTGGTACTGGTAAGACAACAGTGCTGAAAACTATTTTAGAGGTGTACCGGCGCCGGCATCCAGAAGGAAAAATCATGCTGATGGCACCTACCGGACGGGCAAGCCGCCGAATGGCGGAGAGCACAGGCTTCGAGGAGGCTAAAACACTACACAGCGGTCTGGGACTTGGAAGTGAGGAAGATGAAAACGGTAGAAAAAAAGAGGAATCATTATTGACTGCCGATTTGATTATTGTAGATGAGTTTTCCATGGTGGATATGTGGCTTTCAAAACAGCTTTTTGAAAGACTGAAGGATGATTGCCGCATCGTTCTGGTTGGTGATGCCGATCAGCTGCCAAGCGTAGGAGCTGGTAATGTGTTTCATGAGCTGATTGAGTGTGGGTTGATACCAGTAACTATGCTTGACGAAATATTTCGTCAGGCAAAAGACAGTCTGATTGCACATAATGCAAAGTTTATAAATGAAGGCAGTACGAATCTGTATTACGGTCCAGACTTTGTATTTCACACCTGCAGCAATCAGAATGAGGCCGCAGAGAAAATCATGGAGTGCTATTGTAATGAAATTGCAGAGAGTGGGATTGACCGGGTACAGATACTATCGCCTTTCCGAGCGGAGGGCGCAGCATCAGCGGAACAGCTCAACGAGTTAATCCGCGAAATGGTGAATCCTTTTTGCTCTGAAGAGGAGGAAATTAAACTTGGACCGAAAGTTTTCCGTGTAGGTGACCGTATCATGCAGACAAAGAACACAGATAAGGTTTCCAATGGCGACCTTGGTTTTATAAGGTACATCAAGGAAACAGAGGACGGTAAACGAATTGGTGTGGATTTTGGCCCAAACCGCGAATTGGAGTACGGTGTGGAGGAATTGGTTAATCTGGACCTATCCTACGCTACTACGATACATAAGGCCATGGGGTCGGAGTATGAAACCGTTATTATTCCACTACTCAAGGCGCATATGGTAATGCTCTACCGAAATCTTCTCTATACCGCTATTACCCGTGCGAAACGGCGTGTGGTATTGGTGGGGCAAAAGGCGGTGCTGTTTATGGCAATTCACCGCAATGAAATCAGCAAGAGAAACACTTCACTGGGAGAGCGTATCTGCCTGTATTATCGGGCATTTGCTAAAAGTGCGGGTATCACCATTCCCCCTGCCCTGGAAGAAAAATTAAAGAATGCAGGTTAAAAAAGAGAGGCAGAGTGCAGAAATTGCGCCCGGCATCTCTATTTATTTTGAAAGGAGCAAACGATTATGAGCGAACAGGACAACAAAAGAAACATGATGTATGGAAAAAACCAGGCGGTTACCCAGTTGAACAAGGTGCCGGGCTTTGACCCGCTGCAGTTTCTGCGGCCGGCCATCTCTGAAAAGACACAGGAAAAGCTGATGAAGCTGGATCTGCGCTATCAAAAGCTCTGGTTCCGCCTTGCCCATCCCCAGGGACGAATGAAGCTGACCGCATTGAGGATTACCGACCAGATGGCAATTTTTGAGGCCAAGGTTTTTCTGGACCGGAGCGATACCGAACCGGTCAGCAGCCTGGTTACCAGCCTGACCCGGCAGGATACCCTCAATTACATCAAGGATGCACAGGATATCGCTTTGAGCACCGCTTTGGAAGATGCAGGCTTTGGACTGCAGTTTGCAGATGTGAGTGTTGGGAAGGACGGCGAGCGCTATGGCAGCTCTATCCCTGCAACCAATGTAAAAGACAGTGAAAATTCGCCTGCAAAGGAAATATCGGCTCAGGCTGCCAGCACAACCGCAGAAACGCCACATGATTCGGTCACGGCAGCATCAGCGGAGACATCCAAGACACCACAGATGGCACCTATGGCTGTTAAAACGAGGCTTTCTAATGAGGGAGGCAAATCTGTCATACAAAGTCAGAATGTTGCAGTGAGCCTGCCGGTGAGTGGCGGAAAAGCGGCACAGGAAGAACATCTGCCTGCTGAGAAAGTTCTGCGGAAATCTGTATTAGAGGAAAAATCATCGGTTGTCTCAGAGACACAGGCTAATGTGACAGAGAACCTGCCTGTCAGCCTTTCTGATAGAGAGGCAGTAACAGCGGATCAGTTACCCGTGGCTCCTACTGCGGAAACCGGACAGAAAGAAAGTCTGCCGATAACTCCTGCCGTAATGCCGACACAAAGCGGACAGGTATCTGCTGAAAGCAAGACGTTACCGTTTGTAAGACCCGCTGCGGACGCAGCGGCTATGGCCCAGGAACCTGCTGTGAAGGTACAGAGTATACTTGTGTCTTCCAAAGCCTCTGCCCCTGTCCAGGAGCAAAAAGCCGAATCTGCCCACGCCCCCCGGTATACTGCCGAGATGTCCGTGGATGATATTGCCGCCCTGATGACGGAAGAAGAAGCCCGTGAAGTAAAGGTCGATACAGGAATCTGCAATGGCTGGACGATTGGGCAGGTTGCAGACCAACGGACACCCAGCCTGAAATATTATCTTTACGGCTACAAGGGAAACAACAATATCCTTCGAGCGGCAGCTAAGATTATGCTGGAATCTCTGACGGAGCAAAAAGCTGGCTGATGTGGTGGCTATGTGAGCTTGGGAAGGGAGTGAAAATTGAATGAACTCGTACCCACAGGATTTTCCCTTTGGGATTATGGACGTAGTGGAGATTCTGCACCTTCATATCCGGCGCAGACAGGCAAACAGTATTTATGTGGACTGCCCTTTCTGTCATGACCGCCGTGGCAAAATGAATGTGAATTTCATCAAAAATGTCTGGCGGTGTAATTATTGCGATGAGCATGGCGGGATGCTGGCGCTGTATGCCAAGTTGAACAACACGACTAATTCCGATGCCTATCGGGAAATCTGCGATATTTTGCAAACTGACCCGCCCTGGGGGTATGAGGCGGAGAAAAAACAGGATGGCGGAGCCGGGGATTCTACAAGGGAACCCCGGTCCGACAGTCCTCTCCTTGGCAGGACAGAAAAGACAATCGCGCACAATATGGAAGAAGTTCCACAATCGCAGAGGGCCAGTAATCAGGAGATACATCAAACATATTCAATGCTTTTTGAAATGCTGTCCCTGTCAAATAAACATAGACAACATTTGCGTTCTCCAAAGCGCGGACTCACAGACGAACAAATCAATACATTGGGATATAAAAGCACCCCACCGGCTTTCCTGTGTCGTTCCCTGACAGAACAACTGCTTGCAAAAGGTTGTACCGTGCAGGGAGTTCCTGGATTTTACCAATTAGAGAATGGAGATTGGAGTGTAAAGTTCACCAAAAGAACTTCCGGGATTTTAATTCCGGCAAGGGGAATGGACGGTCTGATACATGGTGTTCAGATTCTCTTGGATGTACCGATAAAAGATAAAAGTGACCCTCCGGAAAAGACAGGAAGCAAGTACATATGGCTTTCGTCTTCTACGAAAAGAATGGGGGTTACGTCTGGAAGTCCGGTTCATTTTGTAGGCAATCCTTTTGCTCGTACTGTATATGTGACAGAAGGGCTGCTGAAAGCGGATATTGCCCATCTATTGATGAATCGTTCTTTCGTAGCGATTGCAGGAGCCAATAATGTGAGCCAGCTAAAACTGCTGTTTGCGCTTTTGGCTCAAAATGGCACAGAACTGATTGTGGAGGCACATGACATGGATAAATATAGCAACGAAGCCATTTCCAAAGGAGCCTCTAAAATTTATCTTATTGCTCGGGAATACGGAATGGATTGCCGCCGCCTGACATGGAATCCCAATTACAAGGGTGTGGATGACTGGCAGCTTGCATTACGGAGACAAGAAATGCAGAGTAAGATGGAGAAATCTATGAATTTCAAGGCAAGGTATCTATATGGCCTATGCGATATGGCGGATTTAGACCGGTGCATTGGAATCTGGAATGGTCTGACGGAAAGCAATATTTCTCTTGTTTCTTATCTGGGATTGACAGCAGATGAATACTCCTCTTATCTCCAAAACGGGCCGGATGAGTTAAAAGCGTTGTTGGATGCTCAGAGGCAACAACGGCGTTTCCGTATTTATCAACTGAATTTTGATACAGAGCCAACGATACCCTTTGCTTTTTTGGGTCTTGAGGCTATGCATAAAGCAGGATTTCAACAACCACCAGCAGCAAAATACCGCCTGGTGTGCGAAAGCAGCATGTATGCACCGCTGGAGCAGACAGACGGTGAGATCCTGGATAGGATACATACCAAGTACAATACACCTCCGGATAATTTTCGGGGGCGTTGTCTGGCTGCTTCCGATGTGGTAGAACTTTATGACGAGGAACAACGGCTTTATTTCTATCGCGAGCCGGATGCCTATACTCCTGTCCGTTTTTCTCCAGCTTTTGCAAAATCAATACTGGAAAGACCGGATATAAATGAGTAAATAAGGCAACAAAAAATCGGCTCTGGAGCTGCAACAGAAAATCAAGAAATGGTTAAGGTTGTATGCAGATATTGTCTGTTACTGCTTTGATCCTTACAGCACGTTTCTTTATGTGCTGTGAACCAAAATGTTTAAGGCGTGGAATGGGATTTGATAAATCCTGTTACCATGCCTTTTGTAGAAAGGAGCATTTAAAATGAGTGTGTTTTCGGATATGAGCATGGAATTTACAGATGGTACAGGTTCTCCATTTGAGGACGAGGAAGTTTTTGGACAGACGCCGGCATTTGAGCAGATGGAAAGTCTGCCAGTCTCAGGCAGAGGGCAGGTGACAGAGGAAATGGAACTGCCTGTTCCGCACGCTGGCAACCAGAGCATTATTAACGATACGGACAGTAAACAGGAAGAAGCCAAAAACAATTGTTCCGGAGAGGTAGATACCTCCACGAAAATAAGTGCCAAACCAGAACTGGATACGGGTAATAAGAATTCTCAGGCTGAGGCCGACGAAGAAAAACGCCGAGCCGAGCATGAAGCGGAGGAGGCTAAGCGTAAAGCTGAATGGGATGCCGCGCAGGAAGCGAAAAAGACGGCTGAACAGGAACAGTTGGACCGTCTGATGGCCATGAGCGATGATGAGATTATGGAAGCATCGGTCAAACGTGTCAGCAGAGATACCGAACGACTGACACGCCGTAATATGAAAGAATGTGTATCAGAGTATATTCAGACGCTCTGCTTCTCTGACTCCGCCTTTGCCCGGCTGACGATGCAGCCCCATAAGACCATGATTCATTGCTTTTATTATATTAACCGCAAAGCTATGGAATTTCTTCAGCAGGAGATTAAAGACAATGGAATCAAGCTGGAGAGACCCTATGGAGCCTATGGCGGTGATATTCCAGATGATTTGTGTTATCAGTGGGCAGAAGAATATTTTCGCAACCCTAACGCCGAGGAGGACAAGGAAAAAGATGAAAAATTTGTTTCTAAGCCTTACATTGGCAAAACCAGTACTCCTAAAGCAAAAAACAAAAAGGCTATAGAAAAGAAAGAACCGGAAAAGAAAACAGAGCAGGAGGTAAAGAAGGACGTGCCGGAGGGGCAGATGTCATTACTTGATTTGGCAATGCCAAAATCAGCATGATTTATGGAAACACTAGGAGGTTTGATTTTGATTGCATATAAAGGCTTTAAACCTGGCTTGGTCTGCCGTGGATATCAATTCCATATGGGATTAAATATCACTGATAAGGCAAACTGCAGGGCGAATGGATTTCATTGTGCAGAAAATCCTCTGGATTGTCTGTCATACTACCCGGATATGAACCAGGCCGAATACTACATTGTTGAGGCTGGCGGCGATATAGACGAGGATGAGTGGGATTCCAAAATCGCATGCACGCACCTAAACATTATTAAACAGTTGACTATGGAGGAGTTTTTCCTTCATAGCCTGGCATACATGGTAGACCATCCAAAACGGGAATGGAATTCCAGAGTGTATAAAGATAGGAGCGAGACACACAACGGTTATGTGGTAGTGCGCGGGATTGATCCGGCCGCTGCAGGCAAGCTGAATGATATTCTCGCTTTTGCAAAGGAGGACTATGCCACAGGAAACATTATTCAGGTAGCTCTGACCCGGGTAGACGGACAGAAGGTGCTGCCCGACCGCTGGTATGGCGTAGATTTGAAAGAAAGGCAGGTGAACCTGATTTGAGAAAACATGAATTGAGAAAGCTGCGGACCTTAAAGGCTACGCCCAAAATGATGAAGATGGCAGCAGAGGACACCCCGAAACGTGAAACATACAGTTATGGATGGAACAGCCATGTGCGCACTGTCTATCAGTATGGACTCTATATGCGCTGCCAGACCCTGAGTGGCTTCTTAAAGGTTGCTTTTTTCCTTCCGGACCGTATGCGCTTGGGAGGAAACCTGCCAGCCTATGAGTTATTCATTTGCCGGGAGACAGGCGAATTTCTGACTTATGACCGAATCCGTGATAAATGGCTGACGGCCAAGCTGGATTTACTGGATTGGCCGGATTATGTCAGCACCTCTGAAAAGAAGTGGATTAACCCGGAGGGTTATTCTACCATCAAAACTTATCTGGGCGTGAAGCACGGCGGTTTCAGCGGCCTGATGGAATATCAGCTCAAAGTACGCGCAGATGAACTGAAACGGCGCCATAAGCGTGAAACAGACCCTTGGGATCTGGATTTGGCCCAGACACCAGATTTGCCCAAAGACTGGATTCGTTGGGTACGTAAGGTAGGGATTCCAGAAAATTATATCTTCTACCAGTACACCAGAAAAGGTGCAGAAACCGGATACTGTACTTACTGTGAAAAAGATGTGCCGGTCAAGAATCCACGGCACAATAAAAAAGGGCGCTGCCTGTGCTGCCGGCATGAAATCACATTCAAATCTGTTGGCAAAGCGGGAACTGTGCGTACAGGAGACAAATATATGTATCTGCTGCAGCGATGCGAGGACGGTTTCATGGTTCGGGAATTTATTGGTTCCGGCTGCTACCGTACGGGCGAGTATAAGAATCCTGAATATAGTCACAGGGAATTGCGCAGGGCCATCTATGACCGGAATGGACACAGTCTCCGGGCCTATTACTGGGGCGATTACAAACACAGTGAGTTCCGCTGGATTGCCACCAATGTTTGCGGTACTTCTTTCGGATGGTGCGACTACGCCGGCCGTGTCTATGGTAAGACACTTCCTGATTTGAATAAAAACGAACTGAAAAGAACGGGGCTAGTGGAAACCATCCGGGGCATTGATGAGATTGACCCGGAAAAGTATTTGGCAGTATTGGAAAAAGTGCCGCAGATGGAACAACTGGCTAAAGCTGGACTTCCACTATTAGTAAAGGAATGTGTAGCAAACCATCATTCTTTCGAGGAATATTTCAAAAATCACGGTGCAGGCAATTTGGCAAAAATGCTGGGAACAGATGCTCAGGGCTTAAAGCGGCTACGCAAGAACAAAGGCGGACAGCAATTTCTTCGGTGGCTCCAATACGAAAAAGCTACAGGTAAGCCCCTGCCCGACCATGCAATCAGCTGGTTCTGCAGTCAGGAAGTAAAGGCTGACGATCTGAAATTTATCCGAGACCGAATGAGCATCGTCCAAATCTACAATTATATGAGACGGCAGATGCGGGAAACCAGGATGTCCGGCAAAGAGCTTCTGACCACCTGGGCCGATTATCTCTCTATGGCACAGCGCTTTGGCATGGATACCAATGATGCAATCATCTATAGGGTAAGGAAGCTGCGCCAGCGTCATGACGAACTGGTGGCCCGGTGCAACCAGAAAGAGCTGACCCTCCGTGCAGGCGAGGTGCTGAAGGAATATCCGAATATCGAGCGGATCTATGAGTCAATTAAGGGAATCTATGCCTTTACCGCCGAGGATTATACCGTGGTCGTGCCTTCCTGTATTGAGGAAATCATGCTGGAGGGTGAACATCTCCATCATTGCGTAGGCGGCAGTGAGCGGTATTGGGAACGAATCGAGCGAAAGGAAAGCTATGTGCTGTTCCTGCGCCGGACTTCCAACCTTCAAAAATCCTATTACACATTGGAAATTGAACCGGATGGCACTGTCCGCCAAAAACGGACCATGTATGACCGGCAGGAGGCCGACATTGAGGACGCAAAGAAATTCCTGAAAAAATGGCAGAAAGAAATCTCAAGACGCCTGACGGATGAGGAACGGGAACTGGCTAAGACCAGCCGTGTCCTGCGGGAGCGTGAGTTTGCCCAACTGCGGGAAAATCAGGTTGTTATCAATACCGGACATCTGCGCGGGCATCTGCTGGTAGACGTTCTGCTGGCAGATTTAATGGAGATAAAAGAAAATAATGATATGCCAGCGCTTCCTGCGGCGGCATAACAAAAAATGGAGTGGCCGGGCGTCTATAGGACGTTCGACCCTTTCCATTTATCAACGAAAGGAGATTTGACTATGAAACAACTTGGAAATTTGGCAATAGTCTGTGCACGGCGGTCGGATGTGCTGTTGCAGATCCAGGGTGGCGTAGTATGCATTTATATCGGTACAGAACCGCAGCGGGAATCCATCTCGCTGAACTGGGAGGATGATATAAAAATTACGGAGCTTATTCGGAAACTGAATTTTGGACAGTATGCGGAAAAAAGAGGAAAAAATGTATGATTAGAAATTTGAACCAGTTAAAAAAGTCATTGAAGACAGGGACCCGTTTCCAGATTACGAATCACTGCCGCCCGGAGTGTGTGGGCCAGTTGCGGGAGGTCACGGTTTCAAACACTCAGGGATTTTACAGTATTCTTCCGGAAGAACCTGACAGTAAAACCAGCACATGCAATGGTGGCAAGGGCTCCGTTCTTTGGTGGAGCAAGGCACCGTTTTGGCAGTTTGCAGATGGGATATGCAGCATTTACAACAGTGATACAAAGCGCACGGAAGATTACTTAATTATGTCCTTTCGAGTACTTGGAGAGGAGGAGGCATGATGGAACGAGATGTTTTTGAAAAGCAGAGTGAATTGACAGAGCGCTTGAACCGTTACCGGGCTGAATATTACGACCAGAACGCCCCCAGTGTTTCTGATGAGGTTTATGACCGTCTGTTTGATGAACTGACAAATATGGAAAAGCAGACCGGTGTTTGCATGACAAATTCCCCGACTCACACCGTGGGCTATCCTGTGGTAAGTAAGCTGGAGAAAACCCGGCATGAAATCCCTTTACTTTCTCTGGACAAAACGAAAAGCAGTGAGGATCTGATGCTGTTTCAAGCAAATCATCAGGTAATGCTTATGCTGAAGCTGGATGGCCTGACAGTAAAATTAACTTATGAAAATGGCTGCCTGGCAGAAGCAGCCACCAGAGGCGATGGGGATGAAGGTGAGATTATTACACATAATGCTTGCGGAATAGGCGGCATACCGGCTCAAATTCCCTATCTGGAACGGCTGGTGATAACCGGGGAGACTTTTATCCGTCCCAGTGATTTTGAAGTGTTGAAAGCAACCTTGCTGGACAGTAATGGTAAACCATACAAAAACGGACGTAATCTGGCTGCCGGCTCGGTTCGTCTGTTGGATGCCTCAGTCTGCAAAGAGCGCAAGGTAACATTCATGCCCTTTAGCGTATTGGAAGGATATTCGGAACTGACAACAAAATCGCAGAAGTTGTATCAGCTCCCGTCATTGGGATTTTCTATCTGTAAATTTGTTGTAAGTAAAAGAGTCCTTTCTCGTAATGAAATCGAGGGCGGTATTGAACAGCTTCAGCAGTTTGCAAGGGCAAATGATATTCCTATTGATGGTGTAGTGATATCTTATAATGACATTGCTTTTTCCAAGAACTGCGGCCGTACCGAGCATCACTATAAGGACGGTATGGCGTATAAGTTTGAAGATGAAATGTTTGAAAGCCGTCTGCAGCTTATAGAATGGACGCCAACTCGTTCTGGCGAAATGGCTCCGGTGGCGATATTTGATACCGTAGAAATTGATGGATGCGAGGTATCCAGAGCCAGCCTGCACAACCTGTCTTTTATTGAGGCTTTGGAGTTGATGCCAGGCAATCGACTTTTAGTCAGCAAACGTAACATGATTATTCCCCACATTGAGGAAAATTTGGACCGTGGCAGCTTTGCCCTTGAAAAGATTATGCCGCATAATTGTCCTTGCTGCGGCCATCCCACCCGTATCCACGAAAGCAAAGGCAGAACTGAAGACGGAGAAGAACGGCTCATCAAGACACTGCATTGTGACAACTCTGCCTGTGAAACTCGAAGATTGCGGCAGTTTGTCCATTTTGTCAGCCAAAAGGCAATGGATATTGAAGGTCTTTCCGAAGCCACTCTGGAAAAACTGATTGGGCAGGGATGGATACATACCTATATGGACATCTATCGGCTTGACGAACATAAATCTGAAATTGTACAAATGGAAGGATTTGGTGAAAAATCTTGGGAACGGCTTTGGAACGCCATTCAAAAAAGCAGAAATACTACTTTCGAGCGGTATCTGATTTCCATGGATATTCCCATGATTGGGAACACAAACAGCAAAGCGTTGTGCGGTGTATTCTCAGGCAGTCTGGATGATTTTGAGAATGCGGTATACCAAGGCTATGACTTTACACAGCTCCCGGATTTTGGCGAAACTCTGCATAACAATATTCATGAATGGTTTCGTGATGAGGAAAACATTTTTATCTGGGACGAGTTAAAAAGAATGATGAATATAGAGAAAAAAATAGTTAATGAAGCACCAGTCAGACAGGATAACCCCTTTGTAGGGCGTACCATTGTGGTGACTGGAAAGGTAGAGCCTTATACCAGGGAAGGTATGAATGAACTGATTGCATCGCTTGGCGCTTACGCTGCCAGTTCAGTTTCCAGAAAGACTGATTACCTTGTCTGCGGCGAGAAGGCAGGAAGTAAATTGGCAAAAGCCCGGGAACTGGGACTAACGATTCTGAAACCTGCGGAATTTTTCCGTATGGCCGGTGTTGCTTAGAAAAATCAAAAAGAGACAAGCAAACAGAAGTCAAATAGGGGGAGAGGATTTTGAGAGCTCTCCCCTGTTCAAAAGGAGGACTATTATGAATCAGCGCACCATGGTTAAAATTTCAGCAGAAAAAGAAGTTATTACACTGCAGACTTTTTCAAGAGAATACCGTTCTTCGCAAAGATTTTTTGTTCTGCGAAGTAAGCTGGAAGAATTAAATGCAAAAGGGAAGGTAATTGTTGATGATATCCATTCATTTGCAATCCTGCGGTTGTGTCAGACGCCGGGCGGATTGGATGTAATTGATATTAAATTTAGCTGGTTAAGTGATGCTGGAGGCCGTCGCTTATCAGGAAAAGAGGAATGTGTCCGTCTGTCCTATGAAAGTTTCTTGACCTGTATTGAGGAAAGTCTTCAGCTTGGAGGGCAGTGCCGGAAGTTATTGTCTGTTCCAGCAGGTAAAAAACCGAAGATTGAATTCAGCAGCAGGCACCATCTGAAGGAAGTTGTAAGTAGAAAACGTCTTCGCAGGAAGCTTGGCAAATTTTTGGACCAGCACTTTGACTGGGAGAACGCACAGAGTATTTTTATAACAGATGAATCTGAACCGTACAGCTTTTTCTTTACAGAGCAGACTGTCCAAGGTACAGGGATTTGCGGAGGTATTATCCTGCATGGGCGGGACAATATGAAAAACGCAACGTATGGCATTCATACTTAAAAAAGTATGTTATACTCATATTAAGGACTGAAGTAAAAAGAGAGGTGTCGTATGAACAGATATTTGTTGCTTTGCCGCATAAAATCTGATGATGGCTCAATAGAGCCCAAGTATATGTGGTTTCCAGATGCCGATGTGATGAAAAATTACATACGCAGTGTGCAAGAAATCGCTAAAGAAAAAGTTTTTGTGGACTATGCAGGGGAAATTATAGAAGATCGGATTGTCATACAAAGAGAGTTTAAGAGAGATATATTATTGAGTGAAAAAAGTAAAGAATTATTATCATTTTACAACAATAAAAAGTCAGTTCATTGGGATTATCACAAGAAGGTGTTTGCTAAATATGGAATTGATATAGAAAAGGAACTGATAGCAGGCTATCCTTTGGGTGTCATATTGGATTACTTAACTTGGGGACATTCCATAGAAGACATTATATTGTATTTTAATCCGCCCTGTGTGGAACTGAAAAATATGCTAATGGATTTATTTGTAGAGGCAATCAATATTTGCGAGGAAGAACAGGACAGTATTTTAGGACTAGACGATCAATTAGTCAAACGCACAATACCTAGATATTATGACCTCTATTGTGAGAGTAAACAGTCTGCTCATTTAGAATTAAGATAGTCAGGTTATAAAATAATTGAATAGCATAGATTTCAGGTTGAAATAGAGATTATAGTATTTTAAATGCATAATATAAGTGTCGAATGCAGCAGCAATATGGCAGCTTGTGTCCGGCACTTGTATATGTTAATACATAAAAAGATACTATCTACCTAAAAAGTACGTACTTGAAGTCTTGTAACAGAGATGATACCCTTAACTATGAATACATAGAAAGGATGTATAGTAACAAATGGAGGATAATAATGAAAGGACTTAAAAGGATATTATTTGGTATTGCCGTAATTTTAATTGGCGGATTTTTTATGATAGCGCCAGACAGCAGCTTAGGCGGCTGGGGCGAGTTGGTATGCTTTGTTGTTGGTATTGCATATGGGATTTCAGGTTTAAAGTCTGATGAATAGGAAAATACATGTGTGTTCTTTTGCTATCGGCACTTTGAAAAGATATAAAATGACAGGTAAAAAGGTTATGGAGCACTGCGTTGAGACAGTGCTCCATAACCTTTTTTAGTGGGGGACTTCAAAATTTATTTCATATCAATAACCTGTATTATATTTTAGGCTCGTACATTCTATTCCGGAATGCTTCAATCATGGCTGCTGTCAAGCTGCCGTTAACAAGCTCATACGGCAAGTCTTGTGGTGTGAACCATCGTGCATCGGCCAATTCTTCATATGCCAGAATAATAGGTGTTTCATACTCAACTGTAGCAAAAAAGCCTGTTGCTAATGAGTCTGACAGCCCCCATGGCTGGCTGCCAAAATATTTTAGAGCCTTGATTTTCAATCCGACTTCTTCCATAACCTCTCGCTGTGCTGCTTCCTCCAGCGACTCACCGATCTCTACAAAACCCGCAATTAAAACATACGGCTTTATATTTCTGTCAGCATAATGAGTCATTAAGAGCTTTCCTTCATGAACTACTGCTACGATTACAACCGGAGCTATTTTAGGATATTCTATAATTCTACAACTTGGGCACTCCATTGCCCGTTCCGTCGTGCTGTGAATAAGTTTTCTGCCGCATCTGCCGCAAAATATATGATTTTGATACCATCGGACCAGCTGGGCAGCCGTTGTGACCGCTAGAGGCATCCAGACAGGCGCTCCTTTAATTGAATTGGTTATGGGGCAAGCTTTCCAACCTATTGACAGAAACACCGTTTTATCTAAAGCCAGCCAGAAAACTGTATGGTTGTCGATGGTAAACAGGTATTGCATGACCTTTACTTTTAATGTGTCTGGAAGTTCAGCATATGTTGGCAGATATGATTCCGGCTCCTTGATGGGAGAAAGTAAAAATCGACCGGCACACTCCATGAAAATCATGGAATTATCAGTGGGAAAACAACAGGTATAGGAGTTATTAAATTGATATGGAAAAATATCTTGTAGCAAACCGTTTTCCTCCCATATATCTTTTAAAACACATTTTAGTTACAGGTGCCGCAGATTTTTCCTATAATGCCTTAGAGCCGCTTCATTATCTGGATTGCATACTTTTTCCAAATCGGCAATCATTTTCTTTTTGTCTTTCGGCAGTGTTCCCTGTACCCATACAGCATTTGAGGCACCCAACGATGCAAAGAACACCGGTATCTCCAAATGCTCAATTAAGGCTTTCAGTTCCTGAAGCTTTTCAAGCTCGCCTTCTTCTTCCCAGTTGCCTGCCTGAATCTCCTGGAATAACTCTGACTCCGGGAAAATGGTGAGCATAGAAGAACCGATTATTTTAGGGCGGGTCATGTTGAAGATTTTAGCGCTTTCCAGAGCGCCCTCTACACCTCGGCCTGAACCAGATACACCGGTCAGATAGAAAAAGTTGTAGGTGATATCAGCTTTATCAAGTCTATGCGTCTGCTCTACAATCTCCTGAGCCTTATAACCCTTATTCATGAATTCAAGAGCAACATCATCTCCTGTTTCCACACCGATTGTAATACCGTCATAGCCAAGATGGTGCAGTTCACGCAGCTCATCATCTGTTTTGAGCGTAACATCCGTAACACGGGAAAAGCAGCCGATGGTTTCACACTCGGGCAGATATTTGTGGATTAAATCCGCAATTTCCTTCAACCGCTCAAATTTTAACACAAAGGGATTTGCGCCAACCAAATATACCCGCTTAACCTGACGGCTCTGCCAGGAGCGTAGTTGTGCTGTCACCTCATTAAGATCGGCCTCTATATCTTCCATGGGGGTCATTCTAAACTTAAACGGCAGGTCATCATACAGCGTACAAAATTTGCATTTGTGATGAGTGCAACCGGCAGTAACTTCAATAAGAAGTGAATTTGCCTCATAAGGGGGCCTCCAAATAGTACCTGTAAAGTGCATAGTAATCTCTCCTTTTCATTATGGCTCTATCTATTGTAACGGATTTCATCGCTCCGTTTCTAATCACAGATTACAGCACAGGTTTTATTTATTCAAGTACGGTCTTTTTATGGATATAGTTCTATTTTTACTACATAGTATAGAAAATAATAGTAGTTTGATTTTTGAGTGCATTAAGTTATAATAGTGGAAAGACAAGGAGGGATTATAATGGCCGATAATAAATTCCGCAGCCAGGACACACTTGCCCGTTGTGTGCCAATGAGTATGCTGCAGTCCGTTTTAAGCGGAAAATGGAAAATTCTGATTTTATGGTATATTTCTTTTTATAACGTACAGCGCTTTGGTGAATTGATGCGCCGTTTGGATGGAATTACACAATCCACGCTGACGAAACAACTCCGTGAATTGGAGGAGGACGGCTTTTTACATCGGGAAATTTACAAAGAAGTACCGCCAAAAGTAGAATATACACTGACAGAGATTGGGAAAAGCTTTGTCCCAATTCTTCATGAGATGATGGCCTGGAGCGAAACACATCTTTGCCCTGCCGGATATGTAAATCCATATTCCTCTGCTGAAGATAATGAAAATATTACTGAAACTCACAAATAAAAAGCTGGTTTACTTCTGTTTATCAGTTCTTGTTTTAATACTATGTATGTAAAAAGACCTTACTTTTCAAAAACAAATCCCTCCGTTATACTAAGAAACAAATTTAGTATAAAGGAGGGATTTTGTATGCATTTTACGGGGAGAACATGGCGGCCGCCTTATGAGTCAGCTTCATTCATTATTCAGGCTACTTCCGGCTGCACATATAATAAATGTCACTTTTGCAGTCTGTATAAAGACGAGCCTTTTAAGATGGCCCCTATGGAGGAATTTGAGGCTGATCTGGCGGAATTAAAACAATACCAACCCACTGCAAGAAGGATCTTTCTGACTGGTGGGAATCCGTTTGCTATGAGTTATGATAAATTAAAACTGCTGGCGCTGACTGTCCGTGATTATTTAATCAAATGCCAGACAATAGCGATGTTTGCCAGTATTCGGGATATCAGGAATAAAGAGGTCTGGCAGTTAAAAAAGCTGCGAGCAATGGGAATTAACGGTTTGAGCATAGGTACGGAGAGCGGTGACGATGAAACGCTGGCTCTTGCCAATAAAGGCTACACTTCAGCTGATATTGTGGAGCAGTGCCGCAAATTGGATGAAGCAGGTATTGAATATTACCTGGTCTATATGACGGGACTGGCCGGACACAATGGCGGTCAAAGGAACGCTGTCAACAGTGCGCGCTTATTTAACCAGATTAACCCATATTTTATATCTGTGGATTCACTTACCCTTTTTTCTGATACGGAATTATACAACCGTGCTCAGGCAGGAACTTTTATACCCGCGGGAGAAAAGGAGCGTATCATAGAGCTGCAAACTTTTATAAGAAATTTGCAGTTGCGCGTCCACCTCTTTGCTAACAGCATTTCAAATTACTATCCGGTTACTGCCTATTTGCCCAAGGAACGAGAGCGCGTAATCAGTGAATTGCAAAATATAATGGATACGGTCGATGAGAAGGAAATGCTCCAATATCGAGCCGGGCTAAAGGCACTGGGATAAATGTGCAGAAAAAACATAATTCCGTTAAAGCGGATCTGTACTGGGCAATTTAACCCCTAATTCATCTAAATATTGAGTCCCCCAGTCACACATTGCATTGAGGACTGGGATAATGCTCTTTCCGAAATCAGTTAGTCTATAATCTGTTTTGGGCGGTATGACCGGGTAAATGGTTCTCAAAATCAAGCCGTCCTTCTCCAACTCCCGGAGCTGCTGCGTAAGCATTTTGGGAGTGGATTGGGGAATTAACCGCTGAAGCTCGCTAAAACGAAGCACATCATCAACTAAGTGGAACAGAATCAATGATTTATATTTACCGCCAATCAAATCCAGAGTTGCTTCCACAGGGCAGTTAAAGGTACTTGGGCATTTCATATTATCACCTCATTTTACACTATCTTTTTAGGTACTATATTACTTTTAAGTGCGTTCTTGCCTGAAAGATAATTAGTGATATAATAATAGCATAAGTTGATGAAAACATCAACCGAATGCTTGCAAGCAGCTTAACATAAACGTCTACAACTATTATAGAAGGAGATTATTAATTATGAGTTTTCTTGATATTGCTAAAAAGAGATATACGGTACGCTCCTATACCAGTCAGAAGGTGGAGCAGGATAAGCTGGACCAAATTCTAGAGGCCGCCCATGTTGCTCCGACCGGAGCAAACTGTCAGCCGCAGCATCTGATTGTCGTTCAGAGCGAGGAAGGGCTTGCTAAGATTGGAAAAGGCGCCAACATTTACGGAGCGCCGCTTGCTATTATTGTGTGCAGCAATCATGATGAAGCTTGGAAGCGGCCTTTTGACGGCAAGAAGCTGACTGACATTGACGCGAGCATCGTCACCGACCATATGATGATGGAGGCAACTGATCTGGGCCTGGGCAGTGTATGGGTCTGCTACTTTAAACCTGATGTAATCCGTAAAGAATTTGACCTGCCGGACAACCTGGAACCGGTCAATATTCTTGTGATTGGTTATGCGGACACCAGTTCTGAGCCTGTTCTTTCCTCGGATCGCCACAAGGATACCAGTTTCCGCAAGCCACTTTCCAAGACAGTTTCATACGAGCACCTGTAAAATCATTAAGAGGGCTATGCGAAGGATATCACATAGCCCTCAGACTGCTCTGTGAGGTAGATAAAAACCTTCCTCTCAATATGTGGTATAAAAAGGAGCCGTAAATCAGTCTGTAGAACGGGTTTAGATGGTTTCTATAATTTTTTAATACATATATATAGTATTAAAAATACGGGGCACCAGATCATTCAAGCTATCTGATGCCCTTATTACTATTAGTTAAACTGGAATTTACCTAAAACAGAGAGTTTTATTTCTTTTCCCTATATCCTAACGCCATAAAAACCATTCCGAGCACAATAATAATTCCTGTCAATATAAAGACAATAGGATATGGTTTCTCTCCTGCATACTTCCAAAAATCAGTATAGAATCCATTACCACTTCCTTGTAACCTCTGCAATGTTCCAAAAACAGGCAGATATAGTAACTCTACAACATAAAGGAATAGCCCCAGAATAATAGCTTTAAATCCAACTATAATTTTCTTATCTCTATCCATAATTCAATTCTCCTCTCCAACTTCAAAATTGTCTGCCCTATCAACTGGAAGTTGTGCAATATCACTCTATTCATTTTCTACCATTCTGTAGCCATAAACTGTTGAAGTTTTTCTTGTATATTGTCAGTTCCTTTTATACCTATCATCGGAATAGAAATTTTTTCTTGTAAAAGCTGGTAAGAAATTCTTTCTACAAATAGTCCCATTCCATTGACTTCTGCATTGTTGTCAGACGTTGTTTCTACACCACAATTTGGAGAACGATTTGCTCCAATAATGCCGATAATTTCAAATCCATATTTTTTATATTCTATGATTTGTTGTACTACATAATCAGCCAGCCTTGTTAGTTTTTCATTCGAGTTGTCACTTTTCATTGCCGAACGTATTCGTGTATTCTCTACCACTACAGGACTATCAACGCCATGAATATTTCCCCTATCAAGTCCTAAGCAGCAAAACTCTGGACAGGGCATTTGGATAATACCAATATTAGCATTTAAGAAAAAATCTATAACATCTCTAAATGCTGCCGGATAAACCGCCGTTCCATCAGAAATAGAGTTTTGATTTAAAAGGCAATGTGCGATAAAAATAACTTTTTTACTTCTTCCATCATTAAACATATTACAACCTCACAAATTCAAATTTATTAATTTATTTCTCAGGCTTTATCAATCCAACTGTACTTCTCCTCCTTGTACCGACGGATAAATTCATCTTTTTCATCATAATGCCCTGCTAAATTAGGGCGAATACAATCTCTTGCGGAAAGAATTATATCCTTTGGGGCATCGTTATCTGCCAGAGCCATCATTGCAAGAACATATCCTGCAAATAGTCCATCTGAATATCCCTCCTGATGAAAATTTGAAATCAGAAGATTATCTGGCAACCCATTATAGCCCTTTGGCACAAGACCTACCTTAGTGAGATGTTCAGACCACAAAGCTGCTAATTCCCGCTCTGTCTTTGGACTATTGAATAGCCGTTCAATTGTTTCTGGCAGGTCTTTTACTTTATCTTTGAGATAATTAGAAACAGTAAGTATAATTATCTTTTCCCATTCTTTTAACTCGCTGTTGACGACAGCTTTAGCTTCATCAAGCACTCCGTCACCAAAATGCACATCATTATCCATTGGTTGTCCTCCTCAAATTCCTATTTACTCTATTTTATAATATTGTAGGCCAGAAGTATAGCGGTATATATTTATTCTTATAGCGGCACTGCTATACTATCCAAATGGACTTTATCTACAGTCTGAGGGCTATGCGAAGGATATCGCATAGCCCTCAGACTGTAGATAAATCTTTTTGCTACATGGGGATAAATTTCTAATAGTTAACGTATAGCTATATTGGTTGTGCTATCAAAGAAAATGAATTATGAACTTGACTCATTTGGAAAATCGGTATATTTAGATTACGACAAATATCAGTTATCTGGTCTTTATCTCCCAAGCCAGCACGCAGCCCCAGATATACAACTTGTGGCGGACAGTATTTCATAATGCGTATTTCCGATTCTAACATTTCTGGCTTATGAGTTTCTCGGTTGATGTGGGGAATATGTAATTTGTTTTTGTAATCAGGATTCCCCACATTAGGGTCGAGATGTGTTATATCTCCTTCCGATAGTTTATATATAGCTCTCCACTCATTTTCGTATTCCCACTCATTTGACTTAATAAATAATATAGATTCATCGGACTTCATTTTTAAGTTATATGGTTGAGATGTATAAGTTACCTTATGTATTTTCGTACTAATATTTTCGATATCTTCTTTTTTATATCCAACACAAAAGCCAGTATGTTTATCAGCATAATGAGCCCACATCAAGGCATTATCATAATGTTCAGTAGTACAAAAGATTCTGTAATTTAAAATCAACTCATTTTTTCTGTCTGTAATTATATTCGATTCAACTGCTTCCCAAAACTCATTATTGGGCTGTTCTCCATTATAAATAATCTGACCTATACCCTCGAAAGGGTCATTAAAAGTAAAAAGACTGTTGTAAACTACAACGCTATTGCTTAAATTCAATATTGAGTATCTATGTTCATCAATAGAATAATATTTATACAATAAGTTCATAATCCAACTCCTTAACAGTTTTTAAGCATATCTTATCAGCAAAACATGCGCTGAACCAAATTCTTCCACATCTTTATCATATCTGAAATACTAAACACTTCGACCGGACAATTACGCAACCCAAGCTGACAATTAAGGTTTATAGATTTAGAAACTTATCAGTAAAAAGAAAAGCGTCGGCCACTCTGAGCCGCTGTGTCAGGCACTTTATGGCGTGTTTTTAATTTGTAATGTCACGTCCGACCTGATATTGTCCCCGATATTCCTTGGGCGATACATTCATGATTTCCCGAAAGGCGGTAGCAAATTTGCTTTGATTTTCATATCCCACCTGATTTGCTATATCGGCTACGGTTCCCTGCGTTTGCCGGAGCAAGACTGCGGCCTGCCGGATGCGGTATTCTTTCATATAGGTGGCTATCGGTTGACCGTAAACTCCCTTAAAGGTAGCCTTCAAGGTCGAGGTATTAATTAGATACTCCTTGGACAATTCTTCTATGGTAAGGCGGTTCCGAAGATCGGATGTAAGCCTTTTATGGATTTCTTTCACCACTTCAACCTGTGGGGACATATACTGTTCCCGCTGCTTTTCCGAGGTGACGTCAATCATACAGAGAAAAAGAAGAAGCTCCTGTACTTTAATTCTGTAATATGGCTTTTGCAGGCAGTCCGGCACAGAATAAAGCTCTGAGAAGACATGCTCTATTTCATCCCTGGCAGGCATAACAAGGCAGCGGTTATCCGAACAAAACTTCTCCCGGAAACCAAGAATATCAAGTGAAGTATCCTGCAAGGCTTCAGGCGGGTCTGCAGCAATCTTATCCAGGTCAAGAATGACGGTAATGCCCCGGTAATGCTTGAGCGGGAAACTCATAGCAGGAGCACAGTTGTCCATCATGTGAATCGACAGATCTCCCTCCCCCAGATACAGACAGGCGCCGCTTTTAAGACGGCATTCCTCCCGTCCTTCCCGGCAGTGGTTGATTTCCAGTATATTACCCTCTAATTCATTGCCCCAGGAGCATTCAGCAGTTTCAAAATCATTATAAATTAACTCTACGCCTGGATAAACCTGATAAACAGTCATGAGGCCCAGGCCATCCGAACAATCTATTTTGTAAAGAGTGCAGTAGCCGTCCTGATCCTGCGGAACGACAGTAGGCACTCCATTTAATAAATTAGGTCTTATGATGGAATTCATAGCTTCCTCCTTATAGGAACCGACGGCAATATGCTCCGCCAGCTTTTGCTTTACATTTACCATTATATAGTCCCTCCTTACTGGCTGCCGCTCCTATTAGAAGTTTTTTAGCTCCACATAGAAATTATAAGTGATTTCAAATTAATTGGCAACTGTATGAGGGTGTATAAAAGGAGCTGCCCGAAAAAAGGCAGCTCCGGTGTATATACTAACGCTCCCGGATATGTTCGCAGGTCTTTTGGAGAATCCAGGACACATGATCGTCACTTAGAGAGTAATACACATGCTTGCCAGCCTTTCTCGATTTCACGAGGCGGGCTGCCCGGAGGGAGCGGAGCTGGTGAGACACAGCGGACTCCGTGATATCCATATCGGAAGCCAGAGCGCCGACACAGGCTTCACCAGACATCAATGACCAGAGCAGGTGCATTCTTGTATTGTCACCCATGGCCCGGTATAAATCCGCTAAATTTTCTAATTCTGCATTACTAGGGATATTGGGGATTTCCTTTGTGCTCAAATTACCACCTCTTTCTGTGAGACTGTATTTGACAGTCTTAGGTTTTAGATTTATGATTAACAATATCATTTGTTGAAAGGAGCAGGAAGATGCCACACTATAACTTACCGCATAATCACGGACAGAAAATGGCTTCCGTTCTGGAAAAAATGCCGGCCGGTGAAGATTTCCAAAGCGTTGCTGAAATTTTTTCCGGGCTTGGTGACAGTTCCCGGCTCCGGATATTATGGCTGTTATGTCACTGTGAGGAATGCACCTATAATATAGCAGCAGCATTTGGAATGAGTAATCCGGCCGCGTCACATCATCTGCGTATTCTGAAGAATAGTGGTCTGATTACCAGCAGGCGGTCAGGAAAAGAAGTCTACTATACTCTGGCTGACACTCCGGAGGCTAGGCTGCTACACAAGGCAGTGGATTCCCTGTTTCATATAACTTGTCCCAAAGAGTAAAAATGCGCTGTCCCGGAACAACTTCCAGAGGACAGCGCATTTCTTGTTCCATCAGGGCTGCTTGTATTTTCTCACGCTCATTGCACGTATTGCATTCAAAATTGCAATGACGGATACGCCTACGTCCGCAAATACCGCGGCCCACATGGAGGCATACCCCAAAGCGCCGAGGCCCAGAACGAGGAACTTCACTGCTAACGCAAAGACAATGTTTTGATGCGCAATACGCAGTGTCTTGCGTGCAATTTTCATTACAACAGATATCTTGGAAGGTTCGTCTGTCATAAGGACAACATCGGCTGCTTCGATGGCAGCATCAGAGCCAAGTGCGCCCATTGCAATACCCACATCCGCCCGTGCAAGTACAGGAGCATCATTGATACCATCTCCGACGAATACGAGCTTTCCTTTCTCACTCTTTTGGCGGAGCAGTTCTTCTACACGGTCAACCTTATCCGCAGGGAGCAATTCTGTATACGCCTTAGTAAGTCCCAGCCGGGACGCTACTTTTTGCCCCACGGCATCCGCATCACCGGTAAGCATGACGGTCTGACGGATACCGCCTTCCTTCAACAGCTTAATAGCTGCCGGAGCATCCTCTTTGATTTGATCCTCAATAACAATATACCCGGCGAATTTACCATCTAAGGCCAGATAGACCACGGTTCCGATGGAATTGCACACGGTATATTTAATTTTTTCCCTTACCATAAGCTTTGCATTTCCTGCAAGCACAGTTTTTCCGTCGATAATAGCACGAACTCCATGCCCCGCGATTTCCTGTACATCATGAATGCGGGAAGTATCCACCTTTTTTCCATAAGCCTTTTTTATAGACTGTGAAATAGGATGGTTGGAGTAGTCTTCCGCATAAGCGGCCAGTTCTAACAGGGCATTTTCTTTCATGCCTGCCGCATGGATCTCACTTACTGCAAAGGAACCCTTAGTAAGAGTACCGGTTTTGTCAAATACAACAATCTCTGCATTAGATAATGCCTCTAAGTAGTTGCTGCCTTTTACGAGAACGCCACACTTGGATGCGCCTCCAATACCGCCAAAGAAGCTCAGCGGAATAGAGATTACAAGGGCGCAGGGACAGGATATAACGAGGAAAGTAAGCGCCCGGTAAATCCAGGTGATAAATTCCTGTCCGGTAATAAGAGGCGGAAGGACTGCAAGGGCCAGAGCAGCAAATACAACAATAGGTGTATAATATCTGGCAAAGCGGGTGATAAAGTTTTCTGTCTTACCCTTTTTGTCACTTGCATTTTCCACCAGATCGAGAATCTTTGCTACGGTGGACTCACCAAATTCTTTCGTTGTTCTTATCGTCAGAATACCTGTCTGGTTGATACAGCCACTGATTACGTCCATTCCAGGTTCAATTTCACGGGGCATGGATTCTCCGGTCAAAGCAGAGGTATCTATGGCAGAATTGCCTTTCAAAACAATACCGTCCAGCGGAACACGCTCACCGGGCTTTACAATAATCGTATCGCCAACCTGTACCTCGTCAGGGTCAACCTGAACTATCTTTCCGTCCCGTTCCACATTTGCGTAATCGGGCCGTATGTCCATCAGGCTGGCTATGGATTTTCGGGATTTGGAAACCGCATAAGACTGGAACCATTCCCCGACCTGATAGAACAGCATGACGGCAACGCCTTCGGAATACTCTCCTAATATAAGGGCACCAATAGTAGCAATGGTCATCAGAAAGTTTTCATCAAAAACCTGCCCATGCAGGATATTTGTAACTGCCTTCCATACGATATCCCAACCGACAACAATATAACAAGACAGGTATAAAATGAGCTGCGGCACCCCTTCCAGCGGAAAGATCATACCTATGATGAACAGCACCGCAGCGATTAAAATTCTGGTTAAAAGTGATTTCTGCTTTTTAGTCACAATAACTCAACTCCTTTCAATTAGGAACAGACACCGGCTGCCATAAGGTCAGCCGGTGTCTGCACTTACTTAGTCCTTAATGGTGACATCCGGCTCAATTTTCTTGATGAGCGCTTTTGCCTCCTTCAAAACGCTGTCAAAACACTCGTCGGGAGTCTCCAGAATCATCTTCTGGCCCATAAAGCTTACGGTAACATCGGTAACACCGTCCAGCTTCTTTACTGCGTTTTCAATTTTGGCCGCGCAGTTCGCACAGTCCAGATCAATGAGTTTAATAGTCTTTTTCATAATGAAAAATCCCCTTTCTAAAAATATTATATTGGTTAAATTCGGCTAAACAATTAAAAATATGTTTAATCGTTCATGCGTAGTATAGCGGTGAAAAGAGTATACGTCAATAGACTTGGCGGCGAAGGTTCCAAAAGGAGCTAAAATGCTTCCGTTTGGATTTTACTGCAATTAAAATCTTCAATTTGGAGTCAAAAACCACCTTATTGGAGCGGACAAAAAGGCTGCTGGTTCACTATACTATATCGGTACCCCACACAGGGAAGGGGTACTTAAAATAAATGAAAGAAGGTGTTGGTTTGCGAAAGGAACAATTTGATATTACGGGAATGACCTGCTCTGCTTGTTCTGCCCGGGTTGAAAAAAGCGTTGCGAAGTTGGACGGCGTGAAAGAGGTGGCCGTCAACCTGCTAAAGAATAGTATGGTTGCGTCATATGATGAAACGGTCCTGAATACGGACCAGATTGTCCAGGCGGTTGTAAAATCAGGATACGGAGCATTTCCCAAGGCCGAGAACAAGGTTCAGACAAAATCAGGAACACAGGCGCCGGCAAAGGATATTGCAAAGGAAGAATATCAGAATATGAAACGCCGTCTGATTATATCCATGGTCTTTGCCATACCACTGTTTTATATTTCGATGGGACATATGATGGGGTGGCCGCTTCCAGGTTTTCTTCTGGGTATGGAAAATGCTATGAGTTTTGCCTTTACACAATTTCTGCTGCTTCTCCCGGTGGTATTTGTAAATTTTAAATATTATCGCATGGGATATAAGACGCTGTTTCATGGAGCGCCTAACATGGACTCGCTGATTGCGATCGGGTCCAGCGCCGCGATTGTGTATGGCATCTATGCTATTTACAAAATCGGATACGGTTTAGGACATGGTGATATGGCGCTAGTTCACAGCTTCACGATGGACCTTTACTTTGAATCAGCCGGCATGATACTGGCTCTTATAACACTGGGAAAATTCTTCGAGGCCCGGGCCAAGGGCAAGACCTCTGATGCTATCACGAAGCTGATGAATTTGGCTCCTAAGACAGCGACTGTACTAAGGAACGGGCGGGAGCAGGAAATCCCGGTGGAGGAAGTGGCTTTGGGAGAAATCCTGATTGTTAAGGCAGGCGAGTCCATCCCTGTGGACGGTATCCTGACGGAAGGATCTTCCTCGATTGATGAATCTGCGCTTACAGGAGAAAGTATTCCTGTGGAAAAGCAGGCCGGAGATAAAGTAATCGGAGCAACTATCAATAAATCCGGCTATTTTAAGATGCAGGCCACCAAGGTAGGCGATGATACGACACTTGCACAGATTGTACGGCTGGTGGACGAAGCGACAAGTTCAAAGGCACCCATAGCAAAGCTGGCGGATAAGGTCAGCGGAATTTTTGTTCCGGTCGTGATCCTGATTGCTGTTGCTGCGACGGTTTGCTGGTTGATTGCAGGGCAAAGCTTTGAATTTGCCCTTTCTATTGGAATTTCCATTTTGGTTATCTCCTGCCCTTGTGCGTTGGGTCTTGCGACGCCCACGGCAATTATGGTGGGAACCGGAAAAGGTGCAGCAAACGGAATTCTGCTGAAATCGGCGGAGGCGTTGGAAACTGCACACGGGATTGATACCGTTGTCCTTGACAAGACAGGGACGATTACCAAGGGGCAGCCTGCCGTGACGGATATGGCTGCGGTAAACGGAACCGGTGAAACAGAACTACTTCAAGTGGCTGCTTCCTTGGAAAAACTTTCAGAGCATCCGCTGGCAGAAGCGATTGTGGCAGAAGCGGAGAGCCGAAATATTCCTTTCCTTCCGGTAAAGGATTTCCGGCAGATTCCGGGGCAGGGTATTATTGGAGAAATCAACGGACAAAAATGCTATGCCGGCAATCGTCGTATGCTGGAAGAAAACCACATAGAGGGCGGAAAACTGCTGGTGCTGGGAGATGAAATGGCAAATGAAGGCAAGACTCCTCTGTTCTTTTCCCGTGGTAATCAGTTGATGGGAGCGATTGCCGTTGCCGATGTGGTAAAGCCCACCAGTAGGCAGGCCATTGATGAGCTGAAACAGATGGGAATTGAAACAATTATGCTTACTGGAGATAATGCCCGAACCGCAGAGGCAATTAAGCGCCAGGTTGGCGTGAACCGTGTCGTTGCGGAGGTTATGCCGCAGGATAAGGAGCGGGAGGTGCGAACTCTTCAGGAAGCTGGTAAAAAGGTGGCAATGGTCGGCGATGGCATCAATGACGCTCCCGCGCTGGCCCGTGCGGATGTGGGCATTGCTATTGGAGCCGGAACAGATGTCGCAATCGAATCTGCGGATATTGTTCTTATGAAAAGCGATCTTTTAGATGCGGTTACAGCAATTCAGCTCAGTAAAGCTGTTATCCGCAATATTAAGGAAAACCTGTTTTGGGCTTTCTTTTACAATGTGATTGGCATTCCGGTTGCTGCAGGCATATTTTTTACTGCATTCGGTTGGAAACTAAATCCCATGATTGGTGCTTTTGCCATGAGTTTTAGTTCTGTATTCGTGGTTTCCAATGCACTGCGTCTGCGCTTTTTTAAGCCCCGGCGTATCACAGAGTCTGTATAGGCAGATTTGGCGGATACCATATTTGTCATACATAATAAATATTTAAATAACAGAAAAGGAGAATTTGCTATGAAAAAAATACTGTATGTTGAGGGAATGGTCTGCAATAACTGTGTGAGTCATGTGACGGAAGCCCTGTTGGAGATTGAGGGAGTGGCCGGGGCTGATGTGGTTCTGGAGCCAAAGACTGCAACTGTGACGTTGGAAAAGGAAATCCCTGATGAGGTGCTGAAGGCTGCTGTGGTGGAAGCCGGTTATGACGTTACCTCTATCCATAGCGTATGAGGGCCAAAAAGAATGATGTGGAGCATAAACTAAGAATCGCTCGCGGACAACTGGACGGAATTATGCGAATGGTTGAGGAGAGCCGCTATTGTATTGACATTTCCAATCAACTGCTAGCAACGCAGGCTCTTTTGAAAAGCGCCAATCAGCAGATTCTTCAGGCACACATCAGGACTTGTGTCCGTGAAGCCCTGCAAACAGACGAACCGAATCCCAAGCTGGAAGAAGCACTGGGACTTCTGGAAAAGATGTTACAGTCATAAACAGGGTAAGGGCGGCAAGGATCTATTTTGCCGCCCTGTTACTTACAAAAACAGTTTCCGTTTGGAGTGAAAGTTCTTCAAAATGGAGCGTACAAGAAACAAGACCTTATATATAATAAGAGATGGTTAGATACGGCTAATTAAATATAAGGAGGACAATGCGATGAAGCAATCGCTGGATACAAGAACAAAATTATTAACACAAAACCCAGTTTCTTTAATGTTTGAACTAAGCGTCCCTGCCATTCTGGGTATGGTAGTCGTTGGGCTCTACAACTTTATGGATTCGGTTTTCGTAGGGCAGATGGTCGGCTCCGTACAGATGGGAGCCATTTCGGTATCTTACCCGTTTACCTTGATTAACGGCGGCACCGCCGCTATGCTCGGCGTAGGTTCTGCTTCTGTACTATCCCGTGCCATAGGCAAAAAAGACGAGACCACCATTGGTAAAATCATGGGAAACCTGGTGGCTATGGTTATTTTACTGTCTGCCATTATTACAGTGGTGGGAATGGTATTTACCCGGCCAATCCTGACTCTGGCTGGTGCCAGCGGTGATATTTTAAACTATGCAGAAAAATATCTGCGTATTGTATATGCCGGTTCCCTGTTTGTGAATTTCTTTCAGAGCGCCAATATGGTAATCAGAGGTGAAGGCCAGCTGAAAAAGGCAATGCTGATTATTGGAAGCGGCGCAGTCCTGAATATTATCCTGGACCCCATTTTCATTACGCTATTAAATCCTGTGGGGAGAGGAATGGAAGGAGCGGCATATGCGACGGTTCTTTCCCAGATCATACAGGCATTGATTACCGTATGGTACTTTAAGAAGAAAAGCCAGCATGTGAAAATTGGCCGCATCCGCATCGAAAAATCGCTGCTGCCTCAAATACTGGCTGTTGGTGTATCGGCTTTACTCATGCAAGTCCTTACTCTGGTACAGCAGACGGTGATTTACCGTGTAGCCTCAAATTATGGAGGAGAAACATCTCAAATTCTTCTGGGCGCAGCCCTCCGTGTGTGGAACTTTGCTTTTGTGCCTCTATGGGGAATCAGTCAGGGCTTTCAGCCTGCGGCCGGTACCAACTATGGCGCAAAAGACTACAACCGTGTAAAGAAGCTCACAGGCGTTTTTGTGGCGAGTGCTACTATATTATCCCTGCTCTTTTACATTCCGGTTGAACTATTCCCAGCCAATGTTCTGGCTTTGTTTATTACGACTCCAGGCGTTGCGGCTTCTGGAGCCACCAATTTCCGCATTATGTTCAGCACCTATATTTTACAGGGCAGCTTCCTGATAGCAGTAACTTTATTTCAATCCCTGGGAAAAGCAAATAAGGCAACCTGGCTGGTACTATTCCGTCAGATTATTCTTTTTATTCCGTTGGCAGTCATTCTTCCTATGATTGGAGGAATGGGAATCCGCGGCGTCTGGCTGGCGATTGCTTTGACGGATGCGATTCTGGTAGTGATTACAATTTCTATGATGCTTGCAGAATTCTGGAAGTTTCCGACTACGGTTCAGAGCAGACGTTAGGAGGGGCATATATGTATCTGAGTGAAGGAAAAATAGGCGGCAGCTATCAGGTTAAGGATATGAAACTGCCGACTAATATGGAAAAGAGACTGGAGGCTTTGGGCATGACCCGAGGCACCTCAATAGCCGTTCTGAACAGCAAGAGCCAAGGCGTTCTTATTATTAAAGTAAGAGGCACCCGTTTCGCGCTGGGCCGGAACATTACAAAAAATATTTTAGTGGGGTAAAACCGATGAAAGAGAATCTAACAATAGGCTTCATCGGAAATCCGAACTGCGGGAAAACGACACTTTTTAATGCCTATACCGGTGCTAATCTGAAAGTGGCTAACTGGCCCGGTGTTACGGTAGAGAAAGTCGAAGGAGCCATAAAAGACCATGACCTGAATATCCGGCTGGTCGATCTACCTGGTACATACAGTCTGACGTCTTATACGATGGAGGAACAGGTATCCCGCCAGTTCATATTAAGTGATGAAGTCGATGTCATTATCGACGTTGCAGACGCTTCGGCGCTGGAACGCAACCTATATCTTACCTTGCAGCTTTTAGAGCTGGGAAAGCCGGTGGTGCTTGCACTGAACATGATGGATATTGTGGAAAAGCGCGGTATGGAAATTGATATCCACAGGCTGCCGGAAATGCTTGGAATACCGGTCATACCGGTTTCAGCCAGAAAAAGAACCGGATTGGATGTGCTGCTTCATGCTGCTGCGCATCATAAAGATTGTACAGACCTGGACTGCCTAATCCATCATCATAAATATATGTCTAAGCACCTGCACGATCATCATTCAGAATATGCAATGGTTTACAGTGATACCATTGAAGATAAGATTGATTTGATTATAGCAGAACTGAAAAAGAAATATCCGGATTTGCCAAACTATCGTTGGCATGCCATCAAGCTACTGGAACAGGACAAAGAAATAACCGGACGTTATCCGGTGAATCTGCCAAAAGTAATCGACCGGAACTATGAATCTGATATCATCAATGAAAAGTACGATTTTATTCAGGAAATCATTCGGGAGGTATTGGTAAACAAGGAGCGTCAAGATGTTTTGACAGAAAAAGTAGACCGGATTTTAACACATCGTATCTGGAGTATTCCCATTTTCCTGGGTATTATGGCGTTGGTTTTTTTCCTGACGTTTACGATTGGCGACTGGCTGAAGGGCTATTTTGAGTTAGGTATTGAGGGATTCTCCGTATTGGCGGGCAGGGTACTGTCTTCGGCCGGTGTCAATGAAATGGTTCGCTCTTTGCTGGTAGACGGTATTATTGCCGGTGTGGGAGGTATTCTGACATTCCTGCCGAATATCTTCATTCTATTTCTTGCGCTGGCTTTTCTTGAGGATAGTGGGTACATGTCTCGTGTTGCCTATGTTATGGAAGGCATTATGAGTAAGCTGGGTCTGTCAGGACGTGCATTCATACCAATGATTTTAGGATTTGGCTGTACAGTTCCGGCAATTATGGCATCCAGGGCGCTGGAAAACCGGCGCGACCGGTACAAGGTTATGTTAATAACACCATTTATGAGCTGCAGCGCCCGCTTACCTATCTATATATTGTTTGCTGAAATGTTTTTCAGAGAACATGCGATGATTGTCGCTTATTCTATGTATTTAATCGGCCTGGTGGTCGCAATTTTGGTTGCAGCAGCGATTCATCTGATAGATCGGAGAAAGTCAGAAAATTATCTATTAATTGAGCTGCCTGAATATAAAGCCCCCAGTTCCCGTACTGTGGCTATTTATGTTTGGGAAAAAGTAAAAGATTATCTTTCAAAAGCAGGTACTACTATTTTCGTTGCATCCATTGTTATGTGGGCTATTCTGAATTTTGGTCCACAAGGATATACAACAGAAATGTCCGGTAGCTTTGGCTCTATTCTGGGCCATGTGCTGGTTCCTTTCTTTGCACCGTTGGGACTTGGCTTCTGGCAGATTGCGGTGGCTTTAATTGCTGGAGTATCCGCAAAAGAGGTAGTGGTATCAAGCTGTGCAGTCTTATTTGGTGTTCCTAACATTAATTCTGGCGAGGGGATGAATACTCTCGTGGGAATTTTGGGAACCGTTGGATTCGGGCAACTTAATGCTTTTTGTTTGATGGTATTTTGTCTGCTCTATATACCATGTATGGCAACTCTGGCAACTATAAAGAAAGAATCTGGGAGCTGGAAATGGACAGGCTTCACTGCACTGTTCCAACTGGCCGTAGCTTGGGTAGTTACTTTTGGAGTTTACCAGATTGGCAGAATAATCATCTGAAGGGGAGATGAATGAATATGATAATCACTGGCATTTTAGTGACTGGAATTGTGGTCTATGCAATATGGGCCGTATGTAAGATCCGGCGAGACCATAAAAATGGAAATTGTTGTGGCAGCGGTTGCAGTGGCTGCTCATCCAAGGATTTTTGTAGAAAGTAAAGGAGGCAGAGCTTTGAAAATTAAAAGGCTGTTCCGCCCTGCTATTTATCTTGCTATATTGGCAGTGGGGGTATGGTGGATTTGGAAATATGTCCGAATATGAGCTGCGGGCTCTTGGTGATTGAATGATTACTTTTAAGGTGGTGGTGTAAATTGGGAAAATAGTCGTGTTGAGCTTTAATGATGCAGAAGAACAGATAGTAAATAAAATATTAGATAGTCTTGCTGCGATGGATTGCCAGCAAATTAATTTTTCTGTGGAGTCAGTATTATCTTTTTCAAATATTACTATTTATCCACAGGAATGCAGGATTGAGATTAATGGAGAAAGCTTAACTTTAAGCAGACGGCAATTTGCTTTACTGTATCTGCTTGCCTGTAATGTAGGAAGGATATTGACAAAAGAACAGATATATTCCCATGTATGGAATGAAGTAGTCCCCATCAATGTGGATGAGACAATCCGCTATCATATCAGTGAAATCCGTAAGAAGCTGAATGAACTGGCAGGTATAGACTGTATTGAAACTGTTTGGGGGATTGGATATCGGTTCAAAGAAAGTAAATAGATAGAGGATAAGCTGCGAACAAGTAGCATTATAAAAAACATACTAGAAAGTGAGGGTTGTAATGTTAGAAGAAAATGTTTTTATACCATTTTTAAAGAAATTTGACCAGTACCCTTTCCGTGTGAAAATCAACCGGAAAGAATATAAAATTGGAAACGGGGAGCCGGAATTTACCGTAGATTTCAAAAAGCCGGTTTCTCTGCCCTCCCTTATGACAAGTACCTCTCTCGCATTGGGAGAGGCGTATATGGACGGTGATTTAGAGGTAGAAGGTGATTTATATTATGCCTTAGACCATTTTCTGGGTCAGATGGGGCAATTCTCTACGGATGAATCAGCCCTGAAAAAAATTATGTTCCCATCAACTGCAAAGAAAAACCAGCAGAAAGAAGTACAGAGCCATTATGATATTGGAAATGATTTTTACAAGCTTTGGCTGGATGAAACCATGAGTTATTCCTGCGGCTATTTCCTGCATGAAGATGATACACTTTATCAGGCTCAGGTGAACAAAGTGGATTATATATTAAACAAACTTTACCTGAAAGAAGGAATGTCTTTGCTGGATGTTGGCTGTGGCTGGGGATTTTTACTGATAGAAGCTGCAAAAAAATATGGTATCCACGGAATGGGCATTACGTTGAGCCAGGAGCAATACCGGGAATTTCAAAGCCGGATTGCCAGGGAACATCTGGAGGAGCTTCTTACGGTAGAACTGATGGACTACCGGGATTTGCCAAAATGCGGAAGGCGGTTTGACCGTATTGTGAGCGTTGGTATGGTGGAACATGTAGGGCGCGACAATTACCAGCTTTTCATGGACTGTGCAAAAGAAGTGTTGAATCCGGGAGGGCTTTTTCTGCTCCACTTCATCAGCGCTTTAAAGGAGCATCCTGGTGATCCGTGGATTAAAAAGTATATTTTCCCCGGCGGCGTTGTTCCAAGCCTGCGGGAAATGCTTTCATGCGCGGCAGAGGACGGATTTCATACAATGGACATAGAGAATTTACGACTCCACTATAACCGCACCCTGCTGTGCTGGGAGAAGAATTTCAAGGAGCATATCAGTGAGGTGCGGGAAATGTTTGATGAGAGATTTATCCGTATGTGGAATTTATATCTGTCTGCTTGTGCTGCAACTTTTCACAACGGGATAATTGATCTTCACCAAGTTTTATTTACGAAAGGGATTGCCAATGAGCTTCCAGCTGTAAGATGGTATTAAAATGGTATAGGAATGACACTGGCAAATTCGGATGTTGGACGCTATGCTATCCAGAGGGCAGGCAGACGAGAACGGGATTCTGTTTGTCTGCTTTCCAACCACAGCCGTTGCTGTAGCATTGTAGCCGGCTTTCGCCAGCTACCCTTTTGTGGACTTGCCATCTATGGACCTTGCGCTGCAAGCTGTTCCCAGCCGACAAGTTTACAAATACACTATCTTTTCGCTAGGCAATATTATATAATTAAGTGAGTAAAAAATTTGAAGATATAAAGGAGGTATTTATAATGAAAAAAGTGATTATGTTGATTGTGACGTTAATTCTTATGACATTATCTATAGGCTGTTCCTCAGCAGTTACAAAAACTGACGATTCCGCAACAATCAATTTAGATGAGACAGATACTACAGCAACAAGTAGTGAGAATGCGGAAACAGATCCTCCCTTTAATGTATTGATAGACAAAACAATTTTAGAAACCAGGCAGAGCAAACAAGCAACTGTACTTATTGATACTGAATTAACCGATTGGAGTTATACTGTTCAAGCTGAGCATGGCAGCATTACAAATGTTGGAGAAAATTCTTTTGATTATTCAATTCCAAAAGATATAGAACAGATAGAAGATACTATCACTATCCAATTTAGTGATGAAGAAAATAAACGTACTTATAAATGTCAAATACCATTGCATTTTCCTGTTTCGCCAGAGGAACCAACTAAAAGCCCTTTACCTATTGATTAGATAGAGAAATAAGATAAAGTAATTCTTTTAAATAAGTTTAATACTTTTTACATCCATTAACAACTAAATACTCGGCTCCCACACAACGGCAAATCAAGCAGGAAATCTGAAAAAGGTCTCCTGCTTTTTTCTATCCAAAATCGGAAAGGAGGAACACGAAACGCCCTGTCTATCAGGCTTTCTAGCCTATTCGCGTTTTTTAGAATACAACGAGAAGAACATAGACAGTTACTATTTATTTATATGATTGTTGAAAAAGACGTAATCCAAGCGTAAAGGATTAGTATAACAACAAAAAGGAGGGCAAAGTTATGATGCTCATTGGAATCGATCACGGAAACAAGCAGGTCAAAACCGTTCACGGTAAACCCTTTGTGTCTGGCCTGCAGCAAAGCGTTACCAAACCCTTTGGCAAGGATGTGCTAAAGTACCAGGATACTTACTATACGTTGTCAGATCAGCGAATTCCCTACCGCAAGGATAAAACAGAGGACAACCGTTTCTTTGTGCTGACACTGTTTGCATTAGCCGGAGAACTGGCAGCCAGAGCTTGTAATACCGAAGAAGTGGTCCGGGTAAAGTTGGCCGTGGGTCTGCCGCCTGCACATTTTGGTGCTCAGACAAAGCGGTTTACAGGGTATTTTCAAAACCATGGTATTATTGAGTTTTCTTTTAATGGGAAAGCCTTTGCTGTCTACATTGAAGATGTGGCCTGTTTCCCCCAGGCATATGCCGCCGCGGCTACCATGCTTTACCAGTTGATGGATGATACCAAAGCGGTTATTCTGGACATAGGAGGCTTCACGGCGGACTATCTGCTCTTAAAAAATGGGCAGGCTGATCTGTCTACCTGCGATTCGCTGGAAAATGGTGTAATTCTGCTCTATAACCATATCCGCTCTAAGGCCAATGCTGAGTTGGATATATTATTAGACGAAAATGATGTGGATATTATTCTGCAAGGCAAAGGGGAAAGCTATCCGGATGCAGCCGTGCGGTTGGTGGAGGAGGGAGCACAGCAATTTATAAATGACCTGTTTAGTACTCTGCGGGAGCGAATGCTGGATCTGCGCTTTATGAAAGTGATTTTTGTTGGCGGAGGCGCTATCCTTTTGCGACGACAGATTGAAGCATCCGGTAAGGTTGGAAGTCCGTTGTTTGTAAATGACATCAATGCTAACGCCAAAGGATATGAATATCTGTACCAGATTGAAATGACGGGCAGGTGATCTTTATGGCAGCGAAAAAAGACCGGGGACGGTTTACCTTGCGTCTGAACGAAAAGGACCCGGCGCATGCCGAAGTAATCCGTGTGTTGGAACAACAGGACCCACACAGCAAGGGCCGTTTTATTGCCAACGCGGTTCTGCATTATATTCATTGCGGAGAAACACCGGATATTACAATTCGTCAGGTGCCGGACAGAACCGTTATTGAAACGATTGTATTGGAAATCCTACAACAGAATACAAATCCAAATACGGATTTGTCAGGACAATCCACAGAACGGTCAATCAGGCCGGAAGAAGATAAAGCAGTATTGTTGCCAGAACCTATGGCAGAACAGGCAGTAGAGGGCGAGACGGACGAAGACACATTGAATCTGATTAAAAGCGCACTGTCGGCTTTCCGCAGCAACGGTTGAATAAAAGCGAGGCAGCAGGTATTAAACCCTATGCTTCGCTTTCTTTCAATGCAGCGATATAACTATTGATGATGTCTTCCAGGTGTTGATACTGACTGGGGGTTAAAACAGAAATTTTCTGAACAAGACTCCCCTTATCTTCCGCTGAAATAATGCCTCGAAGTAAGAAGTCGGTACTAATATCCAGAGCGCTGCATATCCCGATAATTGTTTCCGGTCGCATTGCCTTCTGTCCCAATTCAGCGGTAGAGACCGTCTGAGGAGTGATGTTTGCCAGTTCTGCCAGTGTATCCTGAGTCATATGAAGCTGCTTTCGCCGGTCATATATCCTTCTTCCCATATCTTTCAAAAGTTCATTCATTGGCGTACCTCCATGTCATAGTTTGATTTTATCTTCTATAGCATGGATTATTAAGCGGTCATGGTTGATTTTATTCTTCCATAGCATGTATAATAAAAACAGATTATAAGAAAGAGGTGCTGAAATGAGCATAAAATCATGTGCGATAACCGGTCACAGGCCGACTCGCTTTAAATTCGGATATAAAGAGAACTACGCAGGATGTAAACGGCTGAAAAAGCGCCTTTATGAACAATTTGCATTGTTATATGAAAAAGGAGTGCGCCGTTTTTATGTTGGCGGCTCACTTGGGGTCGATATGTGGGCAGGAGAACAGGTTTTAGCTTTAAAGGAACAGTCTGGATATGATGATATAGAGTTAGTCATTATTCTTCCGTTTGATGGGCATGATGCCAGGTGGGATGAACGGAGCAAAAAAAGGATGGAAATTCTCCGAAAAAAGTGTTTTAAATGCCTGATTATAGGAAAAGAGGATTGTCGGGAAAGCTATATTAAGCGGAACTGCTATATGGTGGATCATGCTGATTTTCTGGTAGCTGTTTATGATAATGAGCGGAATTTGAGAACTGGTACGATGCAAACGGTACATTATGCTGAGAAGAAGGGGCTTGCAATTACTCTGATTCACCCGGATACCGGCGTAGTGACATATGGTTAATTAGCTTATATATAGAGGAAATATTGCATGGGGCTGGTGGAGTATAACAATCTGTCGGCCCCATGCTATGTCGCATCTTGTCGAGCGAACCTACACTTTCCTCATGGTTGCCTTACGGTTATCTAATATTTTCCAGATACAATTTAATCATGGCAGCTATCCCTATTGTAATATTACTTAATATATGCTGACACAGAATAAAAAAGAAATCAATTTTTGGACGAAGAAGTTCTTATAAAAGAATTACTCCGTCCCATTTTACTTTATGTTACTTATAAAAATAGAATACATCGGCAAGGTGGCAGCTCCCGCTGCCAAATCACCGATTCAGTCTTTGAAAGGAGGATGAGACGCCGCCTGTGTGCCGACGCTTATGCGGTCAAGGAGTTGATGCGTATTGGATATTTGTATCCCACGCATTGAGCTGATTCGCTATGAAATTGCGTTACGACACACGGCTTTTAATATAAGAGAAGAAATACATGCCTGTTTTTGCAGATGCAGGCAGTGTGAGTGGAGAAAACGGGCGGAACCTCCCCCAGCCTATTTCTTCTTTTTAAGCGAACTTCTCAATGCGATGGAAGCGGCCGATTTTGTGCTTAGTCACAGAATCGGCCGCTTCTTTCCATATCTGGTTCGTGGACCTCCCTCTCACAAGATTTTATTTTTCAATCTTGTGAAAAATGGAGGTACGCCATGTGGCAGAGAAATAATGGACAAACAGAAGCAGAAAAGCTGCAGAACCGCTTTACTGCATATCTGATGGTGGCTGTGCGCCGTCAACAGAGGGATTATGTAATAAAGAAAAACCAGAGAATAAGGCATGAATTTCTGATGGAAGATGATACATACCAGGCGGAACACCAGACTGAGGCAGATATTCTGGATGAGCTGCCTCTACTGATTCAGCTGGAGAATGTTGCACTGCAGTGCGCGCTGGAGCAGATCAGCGAGCGCGAACGCTATGTGTTTATGGCCCGGGTGCTGGACGGCATCAGTTTTGAAGAACTGGGAGCAGAACTGGGGCTAGGATACAAAGGTGTGGCAGCAGTCTACTATCGGGCGGTCGGCAAAATCAGAAAGCGTATGAAGGAGGTCGATCAGAATGAATCTTGAAGAATTACTGCTTCAGGCTAGAGCCGGTGATGAACACGCAGTAACTGATATTCTGGAACTGTATAAGCCGCTGCTGATTAAGGCATCAGTCCTCGATGGAAGCTTTGATGAAGATCTATACCAGGAACTTTGTATTGTTTTGTTGAAATGTATCAATCAATTTAAAATTTAAACAAACAAGAAAGGCTCCGAACATTGTGTCGGGGCCTTTCCTGTTGGCTTAAACCTGATACATCTCTTTGTAATTCCTAATTATCATCAGGCTCATAGAGTGCTACAAAAGACAAATAGTATTTGCTGCGGAATTGAATATGAAATCTGTAATCACCAATATTAAAAGACCAGTCAGTATCAAGCACCGGATAAATTTTTCCCGTACTGCAATCCAGGAAAAAGCAGTCATTGATTTCTGTCGCTGCAATAACTTTTTCATAGCATTCTTGACACAGCATGGTACTAAGCTTTTTGTGGTCTTCATTTTTGGCATGCTGCAAGTAATCTAGCTTCATTACACCATAAACAATATTATGTTCACTGGACGTATTTATCCAGCCAGTAGTTCCATTATCATCAAATTGAAGAATATTACGATAGCAGGAATATTTCTCCCCGAATTCTTTTTTCAAAACCCCGTTAATGTCTAAAGGCGCATATTTATGGGTTAATTCTTCCTCTGACAGGTAATCATCATTCGTCCAACTCAGCGTACAGCGATTATTCCAGTTGTCGAGGCCGCCACAAAAATGTCGTACTCCAATATTAGCAATATCCCAATGATGTGTGCTAATAAGTGCAATCGTGTCTACACCACGGTAATCATTTCCAGTCCCGCAGAGGGAGCAGTCTTCAGGTTTAACTTGGCTTTCATACACAGGGGCTGGGCGCGGTAATTTAAAAAGAAAATTAAGAATACAAACAATAAACAGTATGACCAAAAAGAGCATCCAACAATGAGCCTTCCACCATGGCTTCTTTTTATAGAAAAAATCATCCTGTGTAAACATCATTCTCCTCCTGCGTTATTTAAAATATTTAGATAGTTTAATTTCTACCTCTTTGACAAATGATTATAGAGGTAATTATTAACTGAATTATACTGATTTCAGCGGTAAATTACAAGTGATAGAAGTATATTTGTTGATAAAACAGCTTCTAAAATCAGACTGTATTAGTTATTCATGCGGTATCATCAAAGCGAGGTGATACAGATGGGTGAGGAATTTATAGGGAAACGGATTACGGAACTGCGTTTAAGGCGTAATGTCTCTGAATATCAGATGTCGTTAGAATTAGGACAGAGCAAAAGCTATGTGCAAGGTATTACATCGGGTAAATCACTTCCGTCTATTAAACAGCTTTATAATATTGCGGACTATTTCAATATGAGCCTGTCAGAGTTTTTCGATGAATCAAAGCTTGATTCGCCGCTGCTTTGTGAGGTGAGACATGAAACGCAGAAATTGAACGATGACGATTTAGCCGCCTTGCTAAGTATTATCCGCAGAATGTCCTCATATGTACCAGATTAAAGTTTAGGTAGTATAAAAAGGCTCCGGGAAATGGATTCCAGGAGCTCTTTTTTTGCTTAAACTATTCTCCTACAAAGCTCCGGACCGCGCAAAATTAAGCGCAGCCCGAAGAATTTAATGCTAGTTTGACAGTACTGGATTTGATTTTACACCTGCAGGTAGGCTTCGTACCCATCAGGATCTATTTCCCGCAGGAGGTTTTCCTGAAAACGGTACTCTGGATAAGTGCAGAATCCGCTTGGAAGCTGCCTGCCTGTTGGAGCTGCAAGTTTATGTTTTTTAATCCATATAAGTATTTCTTTTCCGTTGTTATTGGTGTCGATAAAAGCACAATCCTTTTCGCACAGCTCGGACAGATTCACAGTCAGTGTACTCCACGGTTCCGGGCAGCCATTTTCCCAGGTAATCATTTCAATGGCGAGATTGCCGTTCAGGTAGGCTGCGACCTGCAGCTGAATGGGATGTGTTGTTTCATATTTCTCTAAGAGGAATGTCTTCATAAAAAAGGCTCCTTTCTGAGCCGTACAGATGGCGGCTTATAAATATATTAATCATTTATTGTTTTATAAGTAAACGCAAGCAATTAAAAGGCTACTCCTCCCAGCTATACAGCAGGAGATCATGGCTGGTTGTGCCTGGAGACAGCAAAGCGGACCGGAATCGGTAATTGATAAATACAAAGCCTGTCGGTTTATGAGTGAAGCGAACAGCCAGAATGTTATATTGCTTTTTCATCCAGGCACTCGTTTCCGCCACCTTCTCGGTTACATTGGCAAAGTCCAGCGCATAAATCCAGTTATCCCGGAAGCTACGGGGATCTGCATAGGCTTCACCGCCTGGAAGTGAGAGCAGCTTAGCTTTCATGGACTCGTGATCCTTAACCTCCGGGTGCTCTTTCTGAAAAGTGTGCATCAAATTCTGTTCAAATTGGCAGAATGGCTCAAAGGGGACTTTATTCTCAAAATCTCCATTCCCATCCAGGCACCAAAACTGTCCGTTGTGGAATACTTCAAATATAGTATCTTTTTTGGCGGGATGAGAGTTTTCACAGTAATTTCCGCTTACATCGGTATGATACCAAACACCGTTCAATGTGGAACGATTAAAATACTGCCCCGGCTGTTCAATAGATTGAAAGACATCACGGCAAAGCCCACTGTCCTCAAAAAGATAAGCTACTTTTATTTGTCTCATAGGTATTTCCTCCTCGTTAATTTTTCAGTTATAGAACTGGCATTGTTCATGATGCCTTCTTTTCTTCCTGCCCACTGATTGAGATTGTGGGATAAGAAATGGGCGCTACATTGGCTTTAACCTGTTTTTCACGCATGAAAAACAGCATGCCAGAACTTGTGTCATCAAAGGGAAGCCAGGCGCCATCCTTCCAGATACAACCATTGACATCGTTGTATAGTTCAGGCATCTTGCCTGGAATTTCAAAACAATCAGCAGCCAGATATAGACACAAATGTTGAAGAAAAAATGGATGCAGAGCGTCCAGTATCTCCTGACGCAGTTCCAGTGCCAGCTTTTCAATCTCCTCAATATCCTGGCGCTTGAATGCGGCCTGAGAGATTTCTTTAAGCTTTGTGGTATTTTGAATAGCGGTATCAATATAGGTTTTGGCGTCATTAAAATAACTTTTTTTTAGCCGTAGGCCGCTTAGTGCTAGTTCTCGGGTATACTCGGAAGCGGCAGTACAAATGTCTTTGGCTAATGCCTTATAGGGTTTTTCGTATTTAGTCTTCAATACCTCCATGGGTACCACCTCAAGGTTGCGCCGCAGCGTATCAAGGTGAGTCACCAAAAGAGCTCGCATTTTCTCTCTTTCCACAGAAACCTCCTATCCCCGCCGAAAATGACGGCATATTTCATAGATATGTATATTAGCCCTCAGAAAACTATGGTAAGTACGAAGCCTTTGGCTTGATACGGTTTCAATGGGCGGGCGGCAGTTGGGATTACGTTTCCTCTGTTGATATTTCCAGGGATTTTTTTTATTCATAAGCATCCTCCAGCTTGTTCTGGCGGGCTTTTTCACCATCAAAGGGAATGCACCACACGGTATAGGCATTCTCGACGTAAAAGAAATATGGAGTAAGACCATCATCAATCTCTATAATTTCTTCTGCCGCCACAGGAGTGCCAAGTAACTGTTCCAGCGTTCCACCACATTCCCAGGATTCCAAATCCCGGGCGGTTAGTTTAGCAGTTCCTTCGTAGCGCATTGCGTATTCATATTCTGAAGGATTGTGTTTCACGTTATCCCGGTCAAGTAAAAGGTGCAGCAGGGCGGTCTGGCTGTTTTTGTAATGATATATCCGCAAGGTAGGCGGTGACTTTTGCAGTGGACACCAGGATGGCACAAAGGTCTTTGGATCGCGCCCCTTAAATTGGCGAGGACGTTTTCCACCAGTACAGTACCGGCATCCTGGCTTTAAAAATATACCCTTGATTTTTTGCGGAACCAATCCATTGTAATTATGGTAACACTCCCGTCCGATACAGCGGGGTTTGTATACTTTTTTCTTTATCATTTAACATCTTCTCCCTTCTTTATAGCCTCTGCGGGCACGGACAGTCCGGCCACTACCATCTGAATAGCAGTTTGAAAGCCGATTTCAAACGCTAGTTCCTCCTCCTCGCAAGAGCGACGGTCCAGGTTCTGCTCCAAGGCTTCCACCAGTTCCAGATCTTCAGGATCCAACCGTTGGCGCAAATTATTCTGCAAGCTAATGATTTCTTTAGTATAAAGGCGAATTGCCTCGTTATACACATGCTGGTCCGGCTCCAGATTGCCATAGTAAAGGTCCCTCAGATATTCTGGAGAAACCGGCGAAGGCATATGCAGCACCGGGGCAGGCCGTTCCAACGCTACGGCGATTTTCTGTAAGGCAGTAATCAGCTGAGGTATCTGTTGAGTAAAAAATAGATTCCCTATTCTTGTTTCATAGAATTGCATTTAAAATCCTCCTATCATAAAAAGACCACAACAGCATGAGAAAGCTACGGCAGTCTTTTAAAAATTATTGTTTCGGCAAATAGCCTAAACCTATGCAATGTTTTGTTCACCCCAGCGGATATGAAACACGCCCTTCTCATCTTGCTCTTGGTACATCAGCAGAGAAAGCAGGTCATAGTTTACATCGAAACGCTCATAGATTGAATCCAGATCCGTGTCCTGTCCTTTCATGAACAGGTTAAGCTTCTCTTTTACTAAGACCATCTGCATCAAATTAGATTCAATGCTGCCAGCATAGGTAAGAAAATAAATATCCTTATCTTCCGTTGAGGTATAGCGGATAAAGCGGAAGTAAAATTGGCTCATACCAGAATTGTTATAGTGCAGTTCTGGGATGATGATTTTATTGACGAATTCAAAATTGACACTGGACGGAAGACTCTGCTGCGTGCATAGCAAAATGCCATTTTTACTCTCCCGCAGGGTTTTGCGAAGCGCCCGTCGTTTGGCAAAGGTGGTTGTGGAGCCGGTAACGATAAATAAAGGCCGCTCCGGCAGATATTCCTGTATGGCCTTGGCGTAGGAATCCAGCACTGCCTTGTGCCGCACTCCGATAGCAACTACTTCATCCGGCCAGTTGGCGGCCAGTTCCAGAGCGGACATGACCTTTACCGGCGTGTCGCTTCGGTATTCCATTACTGTATCTGGAGCCGCACTGATACGCAGCAACAGAACAATTTGTTGAATCAGCTTCATCATGGAGTCTTTTCGGCTGTTTCCAGTGGACTTAAAGTAGTTTTGACGCATAGACCAGAATTCATCAATCGCTGTCTGGTATACAGCTCTTTCATCAGGTGCAAATCGCAGAGGTATCTGGTGGATGTGCTTGATATCCTTACCAGACACTTCTTCAAATGTCCTTGTAATAACAGTTTTGCATAGAATATCGCTCAGCACTTCTGCATTAAAAATATCCTGAGTACGCTGCCCTACACCAAATACAGTGATTTTTTCTGGCAGGTGAGAGGCTGCAAAAAGCCGGTATCCTTTCTTGTAAGCCGAAATTGGCTCTCCGTAATAAGGATTGTTTTCCTCTGTCAGTATACCGCTTTCCTGGCCGGTTCCCCGCTCGTAATGGTAGAGGGTGTCACACCAGGAAATCATGTTGACGGAGTTGTTGTAGAGCATTTCCAGTTGGGGAGCAAACTCTGAAATGTTATTCCGGGTACTGGTTCCCGTGGTCAATAATTTTGAACGGCAGCGGCGGAAACAGCTTAGGCAGGCTTTTGTCCGCACACTGTCAGGGTTGGTAATTTCATCGCTTTCATCTAACACAAGCTGGATTTTTTGTCCATGCAGCTTAATCCAATGACGGAGCTGCTTACGATACTGGCAGACTTTATTCAAAGTAAGCAGCACGAAATCTCCGGGCCTGATTTTATCCAAATCCGCCAGTCTTTGTACAAACATATAGGAAAGTCCGTAGTTTGGTAATACCACATCCCAGTTATTGCGGATAGATATGGCAGAGGATACGACCCATGTACTGTGTATATGCTGATGTTCCATCCGGTACAGCCCGACAGCAATGCCTGCCAATGTTTTTCCGCTTCCCTGCTCCCATTGCAGCAGTCCGTGTCGTTTTTGTAATATCAGATTCAGATCATGACGCTGGATGTCATTAAGATGGATAGTTTCTTCATTTTCAGCGTCCCACAGTGAAAAAGCGGACAACCAATCTGCTATGTGGGCATTTTCTGGCATAGTCGAGAAATTCATACTTTGTATGTCGTATTCCCTCCGCTTTTTTCGCAGCAAGCGTTCGTAGCCTGGAAACCGCTCCGGTTCATTTTCCAAAACGGCTTCATAGACAGGAATCTGCTGACGCATGGCAGGAGTCAGCGTGCGTCGTGTTTTGGAGCTGTACGCCTTATAGACAAAATCATATCCCTGTTTTACAAGAACGATTTTATCTTGTTCCGGCTTTTGGTTTTGCCGCTTCAGGGCGGCGGAAAGGTAGACGAGTACCTTCCTTTCTGTCAGCCGTACTTTGCTCCATTCCTGATAGTTCATACCATCTGGTTGTTTTTCTGTATAAAAACGGTGGAGGTATTCACAGCATTTGGTATATTTCTCTCTGGTGACGGGATTTGCCTTGATATGGTACAGCAGCTTTTTCACCTTATACTGAAAATCAGTTGATGTACTCCGCGACTGCGCTAACTCCAATAGGATACGGGAGCGGTTTTTTTCCAAATCGGCTTTGGCCGCCTGAAGCAGCAGCCTGTGAAATCTTTCTGCTTGCTGGGACAGATTTGCCAAAGACAGTAGGGAGCCGTCATATTCCGTCCGGTATGGTTGGGCTGATTTTTCTTCCCCGGCAGGCCGACGCTGCCAGAACTGCAGCTTGGTCGGAAATTGTGCTACACCCATTTGGGAAAAAGCATGATCCGCCAGGGAAATCTGACCGAGAAAACGGAAACTCTTTTCCAATTCCTCAATAGCGCTCTTATCAGTGAAAGAATCTGCCAGAAAAGACCGTGGAACGATAAGGGCCAGTATGCCATATGGTTTTAGCAGTTCGGCAGCTTTTTGACAGTAATATAATTGAGAAAGCACCTCCTCTCCATTTTCTATCCACCAGCGCAGATGAAAGGGTGGGTTTCCTACCACATAATCAAACCGGATATTTGGATGATAGGTACGAATGTCTTTGTGTTCCAGCCTGGCTGCCGGATAAAGATAGTGGGCAACCTTATAAGCTTTGATATCCAGTTCACAGCCGTAGAGATTAGATTCTACCGGCAGAAAATTAAAGAAGTTTCCCATTCCACAGGTCAAATCCGCAACAAGATCCGATTCTGACACTTGAAGACAGGCGGTAACAAATTCGCAAAGGACGGGCGGAGTAAAAAACTGCCCGTTTTCCACTTCCTTTTTTGCCTGGCTGAATTCGCTGTAATTAGCATAGTCACTGCGATTTAACTCATGAAGCCCTCCGTCTCCGGTATAAGCATTGAACAGGTCCTCCGGTGTAAGACCGGTTTTATCCATTTCGTCGCTGTCAATCAGATATAGCACTTTGCTGTTCAATTCTTTACGTTTGTTTAGGGGAATGGTGTTCATATGATAAGAATATTTCAACTGGATACCCCCTTAATAGACCAGGCCCAGATACTCTGTAACAAAGGTTCTGGCAGATTCTTCAGATGAGAACTTAATATCTACACGACCATTTTTAAACATTTTCAGCTGCCTTACTTTGGTACAGCTTGGAAATTGTACGATGTCAGTGCTTGAGTGATTGTAGCTCAAAAGATTCGAGAAGCCCGAAGGCATTAAAGAAAAACTACCTGTATCGTAATGGGCGATTCCCCGTAGAATCTGCTTCAGATGCTCCTGTAAGTCCCAGCGGTCTTCACGAAAGCCGCTGTCATAGGAGCAGCTATAACTGGTAAACCGTAATACATCTTTTTTAATTTCATATTTGGGGGTCTTGCTGTAATTGTTCCAAGCCGCGTCATGGCACTTTTGCTTTAATTCATAAAGCGCCTGTTCCCGAAAATCCCGTCCATCCAGCTGAACAAATATCTCGTTTAGGATGTCCTGGTAGTTGAGGCGGAGAGAAAGCATTTGCTTTCCATACTCCTGTTTCTTTTCTTTTGAATAGCGCCAGTCACCGGAAGGTTCCTCCGGGAGCAGATGGGTGTCAATTTCTGAGGCGTCTACTGATACATGGTATTTCTCATTAAAGTGCTGCACGAGACGCCGTATCAGCCTGGTATGCAGGCTTTTAATATGTTCTTCAATCTTATTAGTGGAAATTTTCAAGTCATCATTAGAGGGAAGATAGGCGTTTTTTCCATAGGATTCCTGCTCTTTATCTGTCAGAATATCCGATTGCTGCGTTGTTAAATCCTCCCATATATAAACCAATTCATGAAAACAGGAATGTGCCACATCATACGCTTTCTGATGTGCAATACAGTAGTCACGGTCATCTTCCGTAATGCGGCTGTCCGCCTGTATAGTGACAGTATCAAATTTTGAAAGTAAATCCATAGATATTATCTCCTTTGGGTAATCTGACAAAGAAAAGCCGTGACAGACATAATGCCTGTCACGGCCGATAACTTTCGGGCAATGAATCATCACCCGTGACTCTTTACAGCCCTGTTACGCACATGCGGCCAGTCTCACGTGGAGAGGACTGATGGCCGCCAGCGGAAAAGGGCGCATGGACAAATGGTATTCAGAATTGAGCGTTTCAAAATGGATTTTCTCCTCTGTCTGCTCATGAATTACCTGCACCCGGCTGGTGTGGTATACCTTTCCGCCAGCGTGTACGAGCGCGCCCTGGCCAATGGTAAGAGGACGGAGCAAGCTGCCGTCTAAGTGGATTTCTTTCTTCGATTTCTTCATTTTTCTTAACCTCCAATCATATAATAATATTTTGTCTGTGTCTGCCCAAAAGCGTATCTGCAGTAAGTACAGGCTTAGTGTTGATAGCACATTTCCATTAAAACAGTACGAACCTCCTCCAGGGCTTCCTTTACCCGTCGCATGGGCGTTTTTTGCTGCCTGGCGATTTCCCGCAGATTATAACCGCAGGTCTTCAGTCGCACCATTTCCATTTGCTGTTCGGAGACCTTCCCTGCTAATTCATGCAGCAGGAGCTTAGCTTCTAATTGCTTCATCAGGTCATCAGAAACAGCAACAGTGTTTTCCAATGGATAGCTTTCTGCACTGATACCAATATGAATACTGAGAACCTCGGCATTACGTTTTTGGCATCGGTTGCTTTTATAGTAGTTATATAAATCAACACGCATACAGTTCCAGGCAATCGTCGTAAACTTATATTGACGTAAAGCTGGTTCGGACAGGTAACGCCTTACCGCCCGCAGATATCCGAAGATTACAACATCATAAAACTCATCCATCGGCAAATGGTTATCCTTGAGAAATTTATAGACTAACGCATGATGATCCGTGGCATAATCACGCTGTTCATCGGTTAGTGGAACTTCACACAACATAAAAAATCCTCCTTTTCAAATTAAAAAAGGGATGTCACCAGCAAAGGCTGGGGCATCCCTTTTGAACGTGTTATGCAGTAAAAAACCGCAAATAAATCATTTAAGCCGGTAAGGCATCCCGCTCTCCATTGATTTCAGCGGAGATACAAAAATGGGGCTCTTTGTCCGAAGCCGGCAGCGTCGGACCCTCGTAATCACAGCTATTATCCATCTGTTCCTCCTGGACAGTGGCACGCTGCGTCAGCATAGACTTAATCTGCTCCTTAAAGCTATTGGCATAGGCGCGGATCTGGGACAATTCTTCTCCCTCAAAGTCATAGAGCTTCCTGAAGGTGGCAACACTATAATCATTTGTGCCGTTACTTGCTTTCTTTAACCCGATCTGCACTACGGCACTGAAGCTGGCGCGGCGGCGCAGCACGAAAGCACGGTTCATAAATTCGCGGAATGGCGAGAGGCTGGTAGGCGGAAGGGAAATCTGCAATGGCATAAAATCTCCGCTGCGAAGCAGATATATCTGCCGCATATTCTTGCAGGCTTTCCCACGCCCTTCCTTACCTGAGCCGTACTGGTTCAGTGGGCAGGTGGAGCAAAGAATACCGGGACTGCCAACTCCAACCTTGCCGTCCACTGACGAGCAGAGAGGAGTTGCATCATCGTCATATTCACTTCCTTCAGGCCAGTAGGCAGAGGAAGGATGGTGGTAGAGAATGACACCCTCCACTGATTTAATGTAATCCGGATTTTCCGGATCATCAGTAGGCATTTCAAACTGCAGCATACCGCCAGCAGGAATTTTAACCCGGGGGAAGCTCATCTGCAGACCATCCATATCTTCGGACAGTTCTTCCTGAGAAAAGTCGCATTCTGCCATCGCCGGCAGCAAAAACTTTTCCTGTTCCATCAAAGCGTTATTTTCGTTATACATAGTTAAATCCTCCTTAAAATTTTTGTAGCTGTCAAAATCAGGCGGCTATCTGATTGATTCGGTTCCAAAGAGCAGGCTGCATCGTTAAAATGTTATAGCCGATACTTTCCAGCTCCGTAGCACGGTCGTAGCTTTCCACATCCTGGCTGTGACGGGTCACAGCATTGGAAAGGCCATAAAGTGTTAAATCATTGTCTTCAATCAGGTGCTGCAAAATGCCGGTGCTCTCATCATCTGTAATGCGGAATTCACGGCTTGCCACCTTGACGATACCAGGAATATCAGCAGTGTTCATACGGACTCCTTTGGCTTCCTGCATCACACCTACGATGCGGGAAAATCGGGCCTCCTCCACGGCTGCCCGCACGGTGTCCTGAATTTTCATTACAAAAGCACGATCATCGGCAGCAAGCGTTTCATCTGAGTACAACAGGATATTTTCCTCTGTGTTATTGACTCGTCCCACATGATTACGACGGGTCTGAGCATCATTTACAACCATACCGTTTTTGCATACCAAGCGGTAGACAAGCGGCTGAATGCTGACAGAGCCAAGCCCCACCTCGCTATTGCTGATAATTACACCAGCCTGAACAATGTCACCTGGGGTAACCTCTGCTTCAAGACGAGGATTAACAACTTTCAAGTACATCCGGCTTTCCGTGATTTCGCAGCTTTCAAAGCGGGCGCCTTCCATCTCCATAAGAATAGGCAGCACAGCCTCTGCGATTCCTAAATTGTCGATACAACGGTAACGATTGCTCAAAAATGCTCTTGCCGTGCCCCCCAGCGTGCGAACCAACCGTTTAGACGGTTCCTGCTCAAACCAGGTATTGACGTTCTGAGCCAGCAAATCCGGATTTTGAGCCTGCATGCGGTCATAGTAAACAGCCGGAATTTTCAGGTGTGTACCTATCTGCCGGTGTGCTATTTGATTGACACTCAGCGGTTCGACATACTCTGTGCCATTGTCGTACATATGCAGGTACAGATCAGAGCCACAAGGCTCCAGCTTCATACAGCGGGTGTCTACCAGATAATCTTCTTTAAGTTTACTCTGGCGTTCAATTTCCGTAGCCATTTCCGTTAAGGTCAGACCTGTTTTCATTTATTTGGTTCACTTCCTTTCTTTGTGCTGGCATCACCATGATACCTGAACGCCTTTCGCCGTAATTTCAGCCGCAAGGCCGTTACGCTCAAAAACCTGTACCAGCCGGGGCCAGTAGACCTTAGCGGGAAAGCCGGACAGATGTTCCTGTACCGTAGCTTCTGCTCCCTGTTCTACGCAGACATCCCCATCCTCTGAAAGAGTGAGGCTGCTGTGACCGCGGGAATTTAAGTCTGCCATAAGTGTTTCCAGAACCTTGCGCCCTTGGATTTCATACCAGACTTGTGGATCGACAGGCTGCTGATTGGGCGGAAGATTATCTTCCCCGGTGTCAGGCTGGCCGGCCTTGGACAGTGGTACGATTTTTACCATGTTACAGCTGATATTAGCTTTCTGATCCACTGAGATATCAGCATGGTCAAAATCCTCCACACCGTAAATGCGGATACGGCCCATGCCGCCATGCTGGATTAATTTTGCGGGATGTTTTTCACACCATTCCCATGTCACTTTTGGATAAACCGCCTGTAAATAAGCGGAAATTCTATGGTTTACATGGCGGAGAAGCAGAAGCTCTGTCGGCTCCCCGCTTACATCCGGTACATGGAAAGCAGGTGCGATGCCCTCGGACTGACGCTGTTGTTCCTTCTGCCTGCGGACTTTGCGTCGTTTTGCCTGCTGCATATAGGGCATGAGCAGGAATGCCACTATCCAAAGTCCCCAAAGGGTGAAAACACCCAGAAGGAGCCAAACCTGCAGGGAACCCTTAACAAGAGCAAGAATACCGATTACAACACCAATCAATATACTGATACTGCCCCATAGGGATTTGTCACTTTTCATTTGTTGATACCATCCTCTCTTTACTAGATTTTCTTTTGAAAACAAAAAAAGAGGGACCGCACCAAGCTTCAGTTATTTCTGAAAACTTGATACGGTCCCTCTATGTGAAGCCGAAGTATCTCTTTTACTCCGGCAGTACATCACGGTCACCATCCAGATCCCTTATGGGATAGTCGGTTACCGTTTTGTCCGGTTCGTGAAGAAGTAAAGCAATCGGTCCGGCAAGGAGCCGGCAGTCCTCTAAGGAGACTTTCAGCTGTTTTGTCTTTCCGGATTCTTTGGTATAGGCGTCCACCAGCTTTAATCTGCCAGTAATCTGTACCTTGCAATCTTTTTTCACGCCCAGTTTCATGAGCCGGTCTACCTCCTCAGATCCCCAGACCCATACCTGGTAATACTGCGTCCATCGTTTCTTGCCGTAGCCGGTTGTCTCCAGCAGGTCAAATCTGACATAAGGACTGCCAGACTGACCTATTTGTGGGGCAAGATTGTTGGTAATGTAGCCGGTCACTTGGATAAGTGCCATAACACTCCTTTCTGCCGTTGGCATTGATATCTATATAAAAAAGTGCCAGTAGGCAAAACCGGCCAAAGGGCGCGGCAATCCACTGACACTTGAATACAAACTTAACAGCGTGTGCAATGCAGAAAGTTCATCTGCGATATGGAATAGAATCGATACTCCATAAAGGAGACGCACAAAAATCAATTACAAGGACAGTATAGCACTATATCTTGTGTCTGTCAAGCGTGAAATACAATATATAGATATTTGATAGGCGTTGGATACAATATATTGTGCTTTAAAAACTATTCATATAATAGCAGGCTAATCTGTTCTACCGTGAATAAGACTTCGGAGAAAGAAATGTCAGAAGCGTAGGTGTATTCTCTGATATAATTATCCCACAGGGAGACCAGAGCCGGTTCATCTTTCATATCCGATAAAATGTCCGCCCATTCTTTAAGTTCAATAGTAGAACCACGTTTTTTAGAAGTATGCTGGATGGCTTGCCGTAAGACTTCAGGACGTACTTCATTACGGCGAAGATGGAACAGGGTATGTAAATCGTAAAAATCTCTTGCCCGTGTTGTGCCGATATTGCGGCGCAGGATAGTTTCATACTTTTCGGCCAGAATAGTCTCCAGCGTATATGCCATAATGGGAACACTTTTTTGTTCAAACAAAAATGGGTAATCATAGCAAACAGCAGCGGGAGTGATTTCATCTCCGGTGGTAATATCTATTTTCATAGGACTATTAATTTTACCATACCGTGCATCCATATGAACCCGAAAATTATTGTAGGAGTCATCTTCCCGGATGGGCTCAATACGCTGGAAGTGAAACTGGATATCATCATTTACATCGAGAGACAGGATGCTCTGAACTATGCGGGTAATCTGTTCTTTCTCCATTGGCAGACCACGGACAGTCGTATCCATATCCATAGTGGTGCGCTCACTTATGCCAAGCATCGACGAGATCAGCAGACCGCCTTTGAGAATAAAATTGCTGCGGTAACAGGAGACAGACAACCGTTCCAAAATGCGCTCAAACAGGAACATTTGTAAGACTTCCTGAGAACGCAGATTTCTGGAGGCTGCGATGCTGCGAATAGCACCTTTTAGCTGTTCCGGTGTTTTCATGTTAGTACCTCCATGTATGTTCTTATTTGTTCTTCGATTCCGAACTGTTTTCCATATTTGAGTAATTTCCGGCTGTTGACGCCAGCACGAAAATAATCTTTGATTGCCTGGGTATAAAGCTGCATATCTATTTCTTTTTTATCACGGATCAAATCACAGATACAGCGTTCCTTGTCATAGAGCCGCACTGTGCCGCTCTGTGGAGATTTAGTTTCAGCCCAACCGATTTCAAACAGCGGTGACTGTACATAGTGAAAGCGGATTTGTGGATTGTCCCGTTTTATTCTGCTTACATTCGTGCCATGTGGCACGGTTAAATCAATGGTGTGCGGTGCCCTGTCAGACAGTCCCCACAGAAAAAGTGCTGTCCCATAAGAATACAGAGCCTTTCCACTTCGTGCCTGTAGCAGAGCATATTCATCCGTTATCCCTTCTTCCAATACATATAGACCTTTACAGACCCGAATAAGCTGCTTTTTGTCAACATAGCGTTTAAGGGCAGCACGGCTGATTCCGGCAGCTTCAACCTGAGCGGTTGTTATGATACCGCTGTTTTCTTCTGCAATTACTCCAATCAGTTTCCAAATATCGTCCATATGCTTCACCTCCAGCCATTTATACAATCATACTCCAATTATATCATTATTGAAGTACGATTGTAAACATAATACTGATATTTAGTTTATGCAGATGGGCAGGATATATACATCAAGCTGTGAGGTTTATTCCGGCAGATGGTTCATACAGCGGTAATAGTCATCCAAAACATAAAAGTGCATTTCGTAAGCATTTGGCTTTCTGTAATTGCGTGTCAATCCGTATAGGTAGCCAGTGCCATCCACTCCAAGCGGCCCCAGCCAGTGATCCCGGAAAGGTCCATTGTGATACCATAGTCGGATATCCAGAAACTCTTTTTCTGTTACCAGCCCTTTTTCCGCAAGGCGGTAGACTGCATCATCTTCCAGAATTATATGAGCCAGAAAATGGCGGTATAAATCATCTGGTAGATTTAAGGCCATCTGATATGTCAGTGGATTGGGGTGATTCAGCCACCAGATTGTGATATCATCAAAGCACATTAATTGGGGCGGAGGATCGAGTGCCTTAAATTGTTTCCAGAAAGCGCGGACTTCCTCATGATCTGGGGGAGCAGGTATTTCGATTTGTCTGACGCCGGTTTCCTGAGAGGCAAAGGCAAATTTGCAGCCATTTTGGTCTTCCAGAAGGAGTGCGGAGCAGGAAATGGGAGATACCAGACACTGTTCCAGCATAAAGCGCTCCTTGAGGAAATGGTACACCTTGCATTGATCTGTGGTATGTGGTTTAAACATGATTGAAACCTCCTTTCTAAAAAGAAATAGAGAGGAGCATAGGATTTTCTGCAAAAAGAAAATTATTTTTCTTTTGTTTTCATTCACTGGTATCTGATTCCTGTATCTCCTCATAGCCCAGAAATGTATTGGTTGAGAGGGAGGCATCCAAAAAAGGATTTCCCACAAGTGGGCGTGCCTCCTTCTGAAAATAAAATCGGTATGGCGTACCAATGTGAAAGCGAGTGTTTCGATCCAGCAACAGGGTAAATTCAGCTCCATTCCCGTCAAGCAGGTGAATTTTCCGGTACCGCCGAAAGGGGGGAGAGGTAATGCCGGAGCATACGCCCTCCACCATCTTATATTGTTCATTGGAAATCGAGGTCCAGATGGATCTGCTGCGAAAAACACAACAGATTAACAGGAGACCGCCAAGTACTAAAATAATGTGGTCATCTGCTATAAGGAAAATGACAAGGCTTATTGCGGCAGCCCCTATTCCGGCAAGAAGGGTGACAAGAAACCTTCGTTTTAAAACCCAGGGAATTGGATTCCGGTCTGTCATTTGTAATCACACCCTTTCAAAGATAATCTGCTGACGTAAATACAAATTTGCTACTGCCAGAATTACCGGCTTACTACTGGCGCTGGACTTCATAAGACTGGCAATATTGTCACTGGTAGTATCCCTATCGTTGTATATGGCGTCAAGAAGTGCCTGTTCATTCGGCAGACGGTTGATTTCTTTTTCCATACACTTGATAATTTCAGCGGTGGAAAGCAGAGCCTGTCGGGCAAGCTGCATTACCTGTGCCTCCTCTGCTGTGCGCAGGTCCCTTTGAAAGAGCTTACGGGCGGCTGTAAAAGGAACCCGGTCAAGCGCTACCAGCTTGAGAAAGGTAAGGCATCGCAGGCCAAAACTGCCGCTTGTCGGAATTATGCTGAGGGAACCCAGAAGATCGTACAGAGCGTCATATTCTGTCTCGCCGCTTCCGCAGACCAGCAGGCCGCGGGTCAGGAGGCGGTCTACGCACATCTCCCAGGTGCGGTCAGTTGAAAAACAGCCGTTGGCTGTTGTTTTTTCATAGAATGCGCCAATTTCCTCCCGTCTCAGAATGCGCCAGTTTAAGCTTGTCCAGAGAATCATTTCCTGCATATCCATCATATACTCCTGACCGGACAGCAGAACGACTGGGCAGGAGCGGCCACAGCCATTTGTCCTGCGGGCAAAATGGCCGATTGCAGTATACAGTGTTTTTCTTGCCATGATGATAACCTCCTTATCTTTTCTACATATCCTTTACGGTTCTGACTGGCCGCTTTTCAACAAATCAGTAAAGAGCGGCCATGAAAGCTGGATCCCCGCGCAGCTTTTGTGCGGAGCGGGAAATCCATGCGCCGACATGAGAGGGGGGAACACCATAAAGTCCAGCAATATCCGTAATGCTATATCCACGTATTTTAAGTACAAGTGCTTCGATGCCGAGTCGGGCAACACCCTGATAAGCGGCTTTTCTGGATTCCAGTAAATCCAGAGTTTCTATCTGGGAAATGCGGGAGGTAAAACTGTCCACGGCACTGCAGTCAGTCTCTCCAATCAGTAGTTCGCCGTTTTCACCTGCCTCCAGATGTACATAGTGCTTTTCCTTGTCACACTGATGTCGGCAATAGGAAATCAGTCCGTTTCGGACCACTTTTTTTGCATAAGTAGAAAACAGGGCTCTGGCAGCATTATAAGTAACAGCTGCTCTGCAGAGCCAGATACAGCCTTCCTGGTATAGATCCTCATATGACATACCATAGATACAATGATTAACATGGATGCTGTTTACAATAACCCAATGGACGACCGAAAGATTGTTCTCCACCAATAGCTGTTGCTCTGGTGTCAGCTTTATATTTTTCTGCATTCAGGTTCACCTCACTTTCAAGCGGATATTTGGCTGGGCGGATTTACAGCCTGCCGGCATAGTTTTATGACCTGTTCACATTGCCCGACTGAAAATAGTCCGATGTGAGTCTCCTCACTGCTAAGGCCGAGCTGCATTTGGAGCCAGAGATATGCTGCCCACTTATCCATGTGACGGCGTCTTTGTAATTCATCCAGCGCCCGATGAGCCAGAATCCGTTTGTGGCGCAGGGTTCCATTTGCCAATGTCCCCATCGGGAGCAGAGTGGATTTGTGGGCGCTCACATAAGCGTCACAGGCAGGCCAGTTGGAACATAGATAGAGATGCCGTCCCTTTTCTGTCAGCGAAGCTCCATACACATGACTGGCAGGGCGCAGCACCGCTTTTGCCCCGCAATAAGGGCATTTAATTTGGATTGGTTTGCGCTTTATAGAAATCACCTCCATTACGAGCTGTTTACGGCTGGATTACGTCTTTCAGGTTAAAAATAAGTACAGATTCGGCTACAGGTTGAATGATAGAGCTGTAAAAGCGCACATTCCCGGCCGGATTCGGTATGCCATTCAATATACTGACAGTAGGCAGCTTCAAAAGCCTGCCGATCCAGAAGACCGCGGCAATCCGCGGCTTCCACAGCTTCACCAGTGAGCCGGCAGATTTCAGATACCGGCATCAGCAGTGGTATGCCCTCTGCGTCTGCTGTCAGCAAAAAGCCCTGGCAGGACTGCGAAACCCCACAAGGACAGGCGGCTTGGCTGCACTGTATAAACAGTGCATTACGCCAATTCCCTTGTACGGCCCGCAGGAAAGAATAAAAACTACATGGTTGCTGATTCATGCTTTCACCTCTCTTACCGCACATTGCGAAAAGTAAAAAGAAAAAGGGGATCAGCCACTATGTGCAAACTGATCCCCTGGCCGATATTTAGCCGAACAGACCTTCAATCTCCCTGGTAATGCGGGGGATGACCGTATCATTGAAAATCAGAGTCAGAGCAGCCAGCAACAGAGCGCCCAATACGACAGCGATGATAATTTTCACGGCATCGCTGATGTAAAAATCGCCGCGCTGGTTGGAAAGTGCCATGCGGGTACGCAGATAAAGCAAATTGGTCTTGTTCTGGATTTGATGAATCATTTTTTTCATGGAAAAACCTCCTGCTAATATTTTATTATTTATGAAAAACAGCCTGCCCCCTGTCAGGAACGTCTGGCAGGGCGAATCAGGCTGTTTTTTCTGGTTTGTGGCCGGTTCGGATAGGGCTTAGGACGCTGACGAAGAAGGCAGCGGAATCTCTGCTTTGCTTTAATACTACCGGAGCCGGGGGGAAGATGGTTTTTGTGTTTCTTCATAGACATCTCCTTAAAAAAGAATGCCGGCCTGTTCCGCCAGGCCGGCTCATGTGATTGTTTCAAATGTGTATCATATATTATGGAAAGCCGCTACGATATAAGCGGTCATCACCTCCTTGTATAGCAATATTATCCCAGCGGGAACAATTCTATAAAAACTCCCGCGTAGACATTATGGATTAACCAAAGAAAGCCCCCAAGCTGCCGAGAACCTCCGTACAGAGGACCACCAGGTAGATAATCATAATGCAAATCAGCATCATCATGGAGTAACGCTGGATTTTCTTGGGGCGTTTGGCGGCTTCTTTTTTTAAGTTGTTCTGCTCAATCTGCCTCATGTCAAAGCAGATCATCTTGAAATACATCCTTTGGTCATCACCCCGGAGGACACCAATTAACCCGCGGATAACATCAGAGAGCATGGGGCTGCCAATGCGCGTTTCAAAGTGGAGCAAGGCATTTTCGTAATTTCCCGTTTTCATATCTGCTATGGTCTGATCTAATTCCGCCCCAAAATCCTTACCAGCCACACGACGGTAGGAAGTTAATATTTTCAGTACATCTCGGTCATTCTCCAGATTTTGTCCGATTGTCAATGCGAAGCGGGGAATCTCAGTCTCAATCAGCTTGCGGCGTTTTTTTACAAAATCGAATGCTGCATAGTAGGTGGAAAACCAGAGCGCCACAGCAAGGCCAATCAGGATCGGTACCAGAAGCGGCATGAAAAGAACCATTGGCAGGGCGCACGCCCCTATGCCTGCTGCGGTTACCCAGGCTCTTGCGGTATACACCTCCGGTGTCATTTCCATACCTGCAATGGCAATGGCCCGTTGCAGCTTGTTTCGTTTGAGCCGGTCTATCCGCAGATAAGGGGCAATCATGCCGGCAATTTTAGTAATATACACGTCCAGCAGATTTTCGACCTTGACGCCCTGCTGTTTACGTGAAAGCATCATCATACGAGAGGTCTTCTTGGTAGGGACATCTACAATAGCACAACTGAGGTTATAGACAGCGAAGCCAAAAAAGACAATGGCAATACAAGCAAGCAGGGTCATACGCTGTCACCTCCGTATTCTATGGGCTTGCTGAGTTTCATAATCTGTGTCAGGGCGAACAGGATAATGGCAGCACAGATAGCCAGAGCAATTTTTCCCGGTGTGGTAAAAAGCAGTGTATGAAACCAGTCTTTGTTCAAAAAATAAAGAAGCGGTATATTAGCAATGACAAGGAACATCATAGTAATTGCTTCCCTTCGAGGACCCTGCATCATAGCCTCCAGCTCTGACTGTACAACACGCACATCGGAGAATTTCTGGGCAATGGTTGGGAGGGTATTTTTCATGGAGCGGTCCGACTGGCACTGGATGAGTATGTTCGCCCATTCGTGAAAAACCCGGTTAGGTATTTTCATCTTCAGTGAGTTGATCGCGCTGGTGGTATTGGCGTTAATCAATTCTGCTTCATACACAAATGCCTCAAAATTAGCTCGGACAGGTTCGTTGATATATGGCAGATTTTCACGTACCGACCGAATCAGATCTTCCGTTCGCAGGTAGGAAGTTGTTATGATAGAGATTGCGGTTTCAAGTTCCTCATTCAAATGTTTTTTATAGCTGGCAGCGGTGCTGCGCAGATACCAAATAGGTGCCAGAGAAAAGCCGATGCCCATAATGGGAACCATATAGACATTTCCAATTAACATTGCCAATACAGCACCTACGGCAAATAAGATTAATGAAAGCCGCTTAACCGCCTCGTAGTGGTCTGCACGTCCTGTGTCCTGAAGAATCCGCTTCAATTCATAGTCCTGGTTAAAAAAACCTTTTGCGGGCGTTCCCATCAGCACATTCAATTCGTCTGTCAATGTGGCCGCTTTACGCCTGGAGTTAAAAATAGCGTCAACAAAATCACCCGGCCGGACGCCAAACAGCGTCAGTAGTCCTGCAGAAAGCAGGGAAAAACAAATAAGATAAATCCACTGCAACTATTCCACCTCCTTTGCAGGCATAAATTCTTCCAGTTCTTTATGGGAAATGCCATTATCCAGAAGCCTTTTCTTTAGTGTTTCCGAAATCATCCCCATTTTTCTGTGGCGACCGACTACACGTGTCTGCCCGTTGGCTTCAATCACATTATCCACCACATCGTATTTATATAGGGATCGGTAAACAAGCTTTCCATCTATGAAATCCTCCCCCTCGATAATTTCCATTATTTTTCTGGAACGGTCCTCTAACTGCTTGGTAAATACGACCACTGGATACGCTTCTACCATAATCTGCATGATAATAGAATCGTCCATGTTGTATTTGCGCTTAGCAAGGGTCATCATTCTGCGGTAGGTGGAAGTGCAGCTGTTACTATGGATGGTGGTACAGACTGTATGACCGGTTCGGGAGCTTTCTGCTGCCGACAGACTTTCTGCTGCGGAGCGCATTTCACCGACGCCGATAACATCAGGGTGTTTTCGCAGAACTCGTTCTAACAGAAAATCCTGATTAATATTCAGGGAAGGATTATCACTGGGCCGGGTGAGCAAATGAACCACGGAATTCAGAATGTTGCCATTTTCATCCCTCTTAATTAAATCAAACTCCCGGCTGCCTTCCTCAATCGTAATTAGACGGCGGTTGTTTGGCACGTTGGAGAGCAGCCATGCCATTATGGTAGTCTTGCCTGAGCCGGTGGAGCCTGCGATACAGACCGAGACACCATAACGGATGCAGGCGGTTAGAAAATGCAGCATCTCCGCTGTGGCGCTGCCAGAGTCCAGCAGCTTCTGTTCAGATACTGTCTGTTGATTGACAATACGGATACTGGCATTAATCCCCACATCCGGGTCCACTATGGGTGATTTATCCACAGAGATACGGATGTTTTTGTCGAGAAATCCAATTACACTTGGCATAGTGTCGTCGATTACCATGCCGCAGGATACCAGCATTCTGCGGATTACATCAATGGCATGCTGCGGAGAACTGAATTTGTCCGGTATTTTAACACTGCGGCCGCTGGATTCGATGATTTCAATGTCATTATAGGCATTGATATTTACCTCCTCCACACCAGGCTTGTAAATCCATTTTTTCAAGAAAGAAAAACCTGCCATGTCCTCATACAGTTTGGCACACAGTTCCTCCGTGTTCAGTCCATCTATTGCATATTTGCGTTTAACAAGGTACTGTACCATCAGTTCCTTCAGGACTGCAGTTGCCCGCTCCGCATTTGCTTCTCCGGCCTCTGCAATCGTGGAAGCATGGTGTTCGGCAAAATACCGCTGTACATCCTCCAGTATTTGGTCATAAGTGAGTCCTTCATTGGTAATCTGGGCGAAAAAAATATCGTTGAGGTTATTCATCTGCAAATTCCTCCTCAAGTTCTCCCGTGTTCAGACCATCCGTTTCCATATCGTCAAGAGCCTGTTCCGGTTGTTCCAGAGCATCCAGAGTATCCAGAACCTTGTTCAGTGCCGCGGTATACTTGGGATTACAATAGTTGATGGCCCGGAACATTCCTCCCTCAGTGGCGCAACGGTCGATTTCCTTACCGTAAGGCAAAAGCCCATCAAAGCCGCCTACCAGATACCCCATTTCATCTATTGCATGGAACGGACGGGCCATGCCGGCAAAGGTCAAATGCTCACCGTAGCGGAAACGGCTGTCCACCAGCAGCGGTTGATGGGCTTTCAGGTAATTCACACCTTTCAGATCCGGGGTAAGAATACGGATAATAAGATCCCCGGATTCGATAGCAGCCGGTGTAAATACATTTGTCATATTAGAGCTGCAGTCCAAAATCACATAGTCCACCAGCTTTGCGGCTGAATTTACCATCTGCCGCACCATGTTGTACTGTACTTCCGGGTAACTCAGCGGGTTTTCTCCTGCGCTATACCCCATCAGGCCGATAAACGGATAGCTTTTCAATACTGTTACATGGCTGGCGACTACCGTGGTGTCAATTTCCATGCTGCTCAATACCTGACCGATGGAGGCGCCTGTCTGGATTACCTGTTCCGGCAGCCACACCGGGAGCATGGGTACGCTGATTTCTGCATTGATAATGACAGCTTTACGTTTGTCCCGTGTCAGTGCCTTAGCCAAGATACAACAAAACATAGATTTGCCGGCTCCTGAGCTACCCCAGACTGTGATTACTTTTCCCATAGAACAATTCCTCCTTTCCGTTATTCGTAGGTCGGCTCTGTGCCGGCATTTTCAGTTTCAGATTCACCGTCTGTGTCTACCTCTGTTGTCTCGGCATCGTCCGCAGCAGTCTCCTCAATCAGAGCTTCAGGGAAATAGAGTTCCTGCAGTATCTTATCCTGTTGGGTAAGAAGTTCCTCTGCCAGCTTTTCATTGTTACGGGAAATCAGAGCTACGTGAGCCACACCGTCATTTTCAAGCGCAGTGATGATTTTGGCCTGCTCCGGCGTAGCCAAAACAGTAATAGTAGCAGACTGTTGTTTTTCCTCATTCTCCGCCAGCTCTTTGGTGTTATCCACATTGATGCCGTCAGAATCAGTTACGGACAGCACTTTTACAAATTGCAGTTCCGGCACGTCTGTGGCCACATCCAGAAAGTGATAAATCTGAATAATATCATTTGGCTGCAGCTTATCAGAAAGCCCGGAAGCCAATGTTTTAACTGTAAGTGAAATTGCGACCTTGCCGGAGGGGATATCATTGAGCGCCACATCAGAAGAAACAGGAACAGTGCTGATCTTGCTGGTTAAGATGTAGTCACCGGGAGAAAGGTCCGCCGTGGCATACAGGCCGTTTACATCAGACAGCTGATGGGCTACATTGGAGGGAAGATTATAGCCACCGACCTCAACAACATCCGCATTGCCGGAGTTAATCTGTTCACCTTTCAGTACCGTCTGGGTAATACGAACGATTTGTGTTTTACCGTTGGTCTGACGGGCAATGGTAGGTAAAGCTACAAAGGCGATAATTGCCGCCAACACCAGACTCAAAATGCCGAAGATAAATCTATTATTCACTTTCATATGCAAATTCTCCTATCATAAAAATAATTGGGCAGCAGTTGCCACGGAGCAGCCGCAGGCCAGAAAAGGCAGGAATGGGATGGAAAGCATTTGCTTACCAGCCATCCTGCGTATAAGCAGCGCCACGGGCATTGTCAGTACCGCTGCAATGAGAAAAATCAGGGCCATACCGGAAACTCCATATATCAGGCCGAGAACACCACAAAATTTGATATCGCCGCCGCCTATGCCGCCGCCGCTAACCAGGGCTGCCGTCAGCGGAACGATGAAGCCCAGTAAAGCTCCAAGCAAGGCATCCGACAGAATGGGCAGGAGCCATAGCTGGCCGGCACCGGCGGATGAAGAAATCCAGAAACGGAGCAAGGGCGAAAACGCAGCAAAGGGTAAAAAGAAGACGAGCGCCCTGTTGGGTACTCGTCTTTTACAGATATCGTATACGGCAAATCCGGCTATGCAGATAAAAGCCGCCATGTGATAGGCCGTTATAATATTATTCTCGATTGGTATACCAGTCATCGTAGAGACTCCCTTGGATAGATACATAGTCATTTAGATTTACGGACAGCATACCGTCCGGTGTCCATGTATCCCACACCTGTGTGTAAACTGTATAATTTGAAGCATCTGGAAACCAAAGCGGTGTGAAGTGAACCGTCCGGTTGTAGGTGGAAAACTCATTTTCACGGAAGGTAAACCGTGCGCTGCGTCCGCCGGATGTCCGTTTCAGCAGGCGTAGGTAGGTCTGATACCGGAATTCCGGGAATACAGAAAAGGCTGTTTGTGGATAAGTGATGTGACTGGTCGGCGCATTGGTGGATAACGTAGCTGTCACATCAGTTTTTACCCCATAACCGCTTTTCATGGACTTGCCTGCGGCAGTGGGAACAATGTCATCGGGATTTAAAGCCATGGTGCCGCTTATGGAGGCGGAATAACCGGTGTATTCAAATTCCCAATAGCCCTCATCGACCCAGTGTCCACCGTCATCATGGTCGCACCACACCCAGACCGGCACCCAATAACAACTCCACACACCCCAGTTTGCGGTCAGTTTCTGGGAATTGGACGGCAGGGAGGGCACGGTGTAACCGGGGTTGGTATCGGTAGCCAGAGGATCAGGCGGGATATGCTCATTGAGATCCACGATTTTGGCTACAAACGTATCTTTTGCGGTATAAGCACCGCTGACAGAAGCTGTTATAGTGATGGTCTGTGGTGTGGGCGGCGTATGCCACTTAACCCATACCACCTGAGAATCACCGCCCGGAATTACAATGTCCCGTACCCGATAGCTGGTTCCCAAGATATTGAAAGTCACAGTGGCCGGATTGTCTGGTGTCAGATCCCGGTTGGTTGTCAGAGTAATGGCAGTTATTACGTCTGTATCCACACGGTATTCCACATCAGGTGCATTGATATCACCTTCCGGTTCTTCAGGCCGTTCGTTGAACCAAACAATTCCGATTCCCAGATAGTTGATAATGTCTGCATTAGACTGGATACCGGTCTTTGGACCAGTCCATGCGGAGAATCCTAAATCGCTATATTCCAGAAACAGGGCAAGAGGAAGGTTTTGGAAAGCAACGGTAGGAAGCCGTTGCCGCATTGCTCCTCCAGAAAGCTGGTCATACAAAGCAGCCTCAGTGGCGGTAATACAGTAGTAAGAACCGTTGAAAGTAACATAGGCAATGGGTTCTAGTAGGATTTTATACTGCCCGTCAAGCATTTTATCATAATCAACCCCAGTTGCGGATGCCACCATCTGGCAAGCATACTCTGAACAAAAATATTTCTTTATGGCTTCAATACTGGTTGGCCTGCTTTTGCTATTGACTATAGCCGGCATAGAATAAGCTGGCTGAAGACAGTCATATGGTATACCTGATTGTAATGTAAGTCCTACGCCGTCCCGATACTGTATTTTATTCACCTTGCCAAAGTGTAAAACAGTTGCAGGCTGAGAACGGTTGGCAAAGTCTAGGGGGGAACTGACCGCTGCTCCGGTCTCTGCGTCTATCACGGTAACACGGACTCCATCGTTACCCGTGGACCAGAAATTTGTTGAGGTACCCTGCCCCATGTTACCGCCGCCTCCATCTAAATTACCGTTCCCGTTACTTGCTAGGGCAGTTGATGAAAACAAGCAGAGCAGAAGTGATACTGTACATAGTACAGAGAAAACTCTTTTCACAATTTGTCACACTCCATTCTGTGAAAAATATAAACAAAGAAGGCTGCCACTTAAAAATTGTGACAGCCTTTCGTTCAATGATTTTTAGTTATTCGGTTTAGTTAATCATCTGACAATGTACATAGGTTTAATCCCCCATATTTCCAACCATTTTATTGGGATCACCATCGCTATCAATGGTTGACTGGTTGACCTCTCCAGGAACCACCCAGCCAAACACCGGGTCATAAACTGCCCCATTCCCATTGCTGGAGCCGGGGTCAGGTTCCGTGTCCGAGGGAGCTTCTGTGCTGGGAGCAGTTACATCTGGATTTCGATTAACCTCATGCGCCGGGCCGGGGTCTTCCTTTATAGTCTTACCTTCCGGAGCAGGAGGAGGCGTGGCTTCAGTCGCAGATTGTTCTGTATTGGTAAAGTCAATCACGACCTCATTCTCAGATTCTTCCACTACTTTAGGATATTCCTCAACAGGAGCAGTAGGCTGTGGGGAGACATAGGCATCTGCTCCATTGTCGCCGTCTGTCTGTGAGTTGTTTTCAGACCAGGTACTCTCTGTGCTGGCAGGCGGCGATTCATCCGGCAGAAATGGATCATTTTTATCCTGTCCGGCATACCAGCACACGCCCAGAATAGTGATGCAGAGAACCGCGAGCGAAGTTACTATAAAGCCTTTAGACTTAAAAACATTTTTCATAGGAAAAACCTCCTGTTTGCTTATTTAAAAATACTTTACGGTTTTTTGAATTGATTTTCAACAACATTTTAGAATTTTGTGTTATGGTAACCGGTCAGCTCAATCCGTTGAGTGATGGTAGGATATGACTGGCCGAACATTCGGATAAAAAATCTAGCGTCACAGGAAAATACATATTCCACCCGGTCACCAGTAACATCGAATTTCAGCCGAATATTTGATATCTCGTAGTCCTCCGTGGAAAGCGGAATTTTATTTGCAAGGCCATCCTGTACGGTATCCTCTAGTGCAGCAGTATAGGAGCTGCTGGAATAAAGTGTATTTAGATATTCGCTGAAATTAGTTTCGCGTTGAGAACGATAGGTGTCCGCATAAATCAGAGCGCTTAGGTTATTCAATTCCATCTTGGCACCGTTTCGAATATTAATGCAGTTAATCCGGATGGAGGCATATAACAAAAGGAAAGAAATCAGCATGACAACGCCGACTACAAAGAAACAGGCGAAGAAGGTTATCTCCCCCCGTTCGTTGCGAAGTGGCCGCTGCAGCCTCATTAAAATACGGTTCATAGGCCACCTCATTTCCAATAATGTTCACTCACGCCGGCTCCCCGGGATACCACCGTGATATGCACAAGGTCAAAGTTCCAAAATCCGCCCAGTTTGGCATTACCCTCAATCGTGATATAGAAGGGACTCCCCAGTTGGATGGCGCGGGTCATGCCGGATGGTGTTGGCGACTTATAGGTGGCATCAATGGAGTAGCTGATATCTTTGGCCCCTTCTATCTGTGAGCATAGAAAAGAGAATAGTTCCTCCGTTTCCCGGTTGATGCCGCCAGACAGCTGTATCTGTTTTACCATCTGATCGGCAGCGTGGTCGAGTTCCTGTTTTGTAGATATGATGGAAAACAGGTCGATAATGAATGCCAGTAGCAGTACCGCAATAAAAATAAAGAATACTGTACTGAAATAGTTGGCCTCGGCTCTATTATTAGCCAAAGCCTTACGGATTTTTTTGTAAAAAATAATTATCACCACCTTTACAACAAAAAGCCACCCCATGTTGGAGTGGCTTCTTTGCAAATTTTTGACTGTACTTATTATAGCAGATGTAAATTTACGGCGAAAGAGCAAAACTGTGCCAATGTTATGCCAATACCATATTAACTATTTTTGCCATTTAGCTTCATAGAGCGCTTCACCATCTATACTAAGCAAGCAGACAGGTAAAATAAGGTTAAATAATTGCATAATTAGCACTCAACTATTGACAGTGCTAACAATAAATGGTATATTATAGATACCAACAGTGCTGTTGTTTACATAGATGTAACAGCCAGATAATATATTTGTACCTTTATAATTGCATAGAGTCCAAAAAGAAGAATTATTCTTTGTATTGTATTCTAGGCATCCAATAGTGGGTGTCTTTTTTGATTCAAGCAATATTGGTACAAAGAGTAATATTTGGCAAAACCAAAGCCAGAATTTAGGAGGACACTATAATGAATAATGCAATTATGAGAGCACAGAGTTATGCAGTTGACATTGAGCATGTCATGAGAAAAGTTTTTGAATGTGAGAGATTTGGTTTTTCAGGAGTTGTGAACAGCGACTTTATCCGGAAAAATCCTCTTGCAGCAATTTTAGCAACATGCGGATATATGTACGCATTGGTTAACGAACAAGGGAAGAATCAGATTGAGGCGTTTATCAATGATACAGAATTTTATTGGGAAATGTCATTAGATGATTTATTATCCTTTGAAACTTCGTGCAAAACAGTCGGGATAGCTACCATTGAAATTGAATACGACAATGGAGAAAAGGCGCTAATAGACAATATTAAAAAATTTGAAGCGGTTTGTACATTGATAACAAAGTAGAACAATCGGAGCCTCTTATAAGAGTGTCCATAAGTTGTGTAATAATTATAGGAAGGTGCAGAGTCCTTTGAAATAAGACTCTGCACCTTTTATAAATTACAAATTCTGCCGAATAATCCGGGTGATAATTCCCACCGCAACGCCACGTTCTATATCCAGCCGCGTTACTGCAAAGCTGACATCATCTTTCTTTCCTGGTGTCCGGTAATCGTAACACGAGTGGGCGATAGCATTGACGCCATTGGAGAGCCTGATATAGACTACCCCCTTATGAACATCTGTGACCTTACCCATATACTTGCTCTGGACACGGCATTTTTGCAGGTTATCCTGACTGGTATTCTGGGAAATGCTTTTGACATCCACCCGGATACTGATATCCTCCAAAGATTCCCGGCGTACCTTCTGTACCCGCACCAGCACTTCATCACCAACGGAAAAACGCTCGTGGGCATCTCCAATCCAATCCCAGGCCAGATCCCGGGCCATAATTGAGGTTTCCACACCGAAAATTTCCACACGGATAACTTTTTCTGCAACGGCAATGACACGTGACTGTACGATACGTCCTTCATAAATACGATATGTGCCGGAAGGGTCGGTATCCAAATAGAACAACTGGCGTTTACGGAGCATTGCTTCTCGACGGCTTGCCACCACACTGAAGGTCTTGGAGTCGATACCCCTTACAATAAAATCGATGTCGGCTCCCAGCATATTATTAAGAATCTTGTTTTGCCGCAGCATCAGTTCACTGTATTCCTGTTCTGTGCTGGTACGGGGCAGTTGGATCATCATTTCCTTTAAAGGAATGATAATACGGAACCCCTTATAGTCAACAATAGCAATAGTCTTTTTGCTATCTGTCTGTTCAATGCCGCCCAGCTTGCCGGTAAGAATCCTGCGGGTACGATAAGCATTGCGGATCTCATGCCAGATGATATCCTCCCGTTCCTCCTCAGTGGTTACATCCTCACGGCTTCGGATGGTCAGAACAGGGGCATTGCTTCGCACCGGCATATCCATATTGCCAGGAGTTGACAACGCATCGGAAATATCCGGGTGAGTATCCTCTGATGTGTTCAAAAGAGGAGGTGCGTCAACCGTGGAGGCTGTGGCATCCTCCGAATAGTTGGGTGTCCCTTCCATAATGGGAGGCATATCAGATTCAGGAACGGAGGTTCTTTCCGCCTTTTTCTTGCGGACACCTCGCCTCGTCTTAGCCGGCTTCTCGTCGGAAGCAGGTTCCTCTGAAGTAGTATTTCCGGTCTGTTCCGTGGAAACTGCTTCATCAGCTGCAACGCTGTTTTCTGCCTGCGTATCGGTTTTATCCTGGGTATCGCAATCGGTCATATCCATGGCTCCCAGCAATTCGTTCAGATCGACTTTGCTTTCATTGTCATCACTAGTTGCCGTAAGGCTCGTGTCAGCAACAGAGAGTTCTATTCCATAGTCTGTGCTTGCGGATGTCTCTAGGGTCTGGTTTTCATGTTCCAACAGGTCATTGTTTCTAATTGCCATAAAAATTGTCCTCCTTTATATAATGAAAATTAAGATAGGATAGAATCCTTATCTGACACAATAATGCCCTCTGGTGCCGTTTCCTTTTTGGATGGCATAGCAGTGGGCTGCTCCGGCTTCTTTTCCGGTTTGGGTGCTGCGGGTGCAGCCGATTTACTGGTACGGCGGGGAGCTGGTTTCTTTACGGCGGGTGCTGAGGCTTTTGCCGCAGCTTTTTCTTCCTCTAAACGCCGCCATTCCGGTATATGGGCGGAAGCCTTACAGGATTGAAGCTTTTCTGCCTCCGGGTGCTTTGTATAGTCCATCTTCGACACTTTAAGTGCTTTTCTTCCCCGGATGATAACAAGGGCCTGGTCAATAGGAAACCGTAGCACTTCATCGGGAGTAAGAACAGGACGCTTGCCGACACCGCTGGTCTCCCGATATTCTGGCGTGTAGTTGGAAATACGCCAGGTACCCAGCTGTTTGGCTTTGCTGGTGACATCTACACTGGCGAGGCCCGTGCGTTCAGAGACAAATTCCGCTGTTAAAGGGTCCGTACAACCGAGGAAGTACTGCACATCACAGTTTCCCAACAGCTCTTGCCAAAGATTGAGAGGATAGCGGTTTTGCAGACCTGCAAGATTCTGGAACACCAGTGACATACTGATGTTACGAGAGCGGATTACGGAAAGACGGCGTGAAAGGTCTGGAATGGTTCCGCATGCCGTTAATTCTTCTCCTAATACATGGACAGGCACAGGAAGCTTGCCGCCGGGACAGTTTTTGTCCGCATAACGCACTAATTTGATAAATACAAACGATAAAAACAGGCTCGCCAAAAAATCGAAGGTACTGTCCTGGTCGCTGGTAACTAAAAAGTAAGCACAGGGCTGTTGTCCGGGCAGTTCCAAGTCAATCTCGTCTCGCGCCGTAATTTTCTTTATCAGTTCAGATTGGAACACCTGGAGCCGGCTTCCCAGACCAATAACAACACCGCTTCGCACGGTTTCAGATGATTGCTTAAAGAGGCTGAACGGAGCTTTTGCGGGATGGGTAGGCGTAAGCCCTTCAAACAGGCTGTTAAGTTCAGATTCAGAATTCAGCGTCAGCAGCCGGTAAACCTCCCCAATGTTTTTATGCTCTGCATCGTAACTCTGGTCCACGTACAGTACCAGCGCTTTGAGCAGGTTCATTTCTGCGGAATCCCAGAAATGGTCTCCCTTGCTGCCATTCATTGTATTTTTGATGATAACATCTACGAAAAGCTGCGCCATTAATTCCTGTCCCTCGATTTCTGCAAGGCAGTTCCAGGAGTCGCTGTTTTCTGGCGAGACCAGATTGAAAACACGGACGCAGTAACCCCGTTCCCGCAAATAGGAACTTGATTTTTCATATAGTTCGGATTTGGGATCACAAATAATCTGGGATTCTCCACGGGCAGCACTCTGGAGTATACGGTTCATACAAAAGGCTCTGGTTTTCATAGAGCCACTTGCACCGTACACGGCCATGTTTGCATTAAACCGAGTTTCCTCCGGCATACAAACCACCTTGTTGTCCAGCAGGCCAAGAATGGTTCCATGATGCTGGCGCAGGTCCGATACCAAGTCCAGCACTTCAGTCATTTCTTTACGGCTCATCCAGCCAGATGTGCCATAGGTACCTTTGGCAGAGTATGTAAAATTGCGGTCCTTATCATATTCACCGCTGTCGCTGTATCCCAGCCGCATAACCATAATAAGTAGGATTGCCAGCAGGCCGATGCAGATCAGGACACCGTAAAGTCCATAAGGTGGTTGAAATACAGTGGTAATGCAGGTAATAAAGTTAGGCGACGCCATTACCGGAGATGTACCATCCCCAGGAATGCCGCCGCCCTGTTTCCACACAGCATAATTACCGATGAATTGGGCCAGATACCCGCCTGCGTACAAAATCGCAAGTATGGCAACCGGCCCGGCAATCAATACTTTAATAATTTTCCGTTTGTCTATGGAAAGAACCTCCTTTCAAATTTATCGAAGCCGATGGTCTGGAAACGTACCCGGCTGCCACAATAGCGCTCCAGTACATTCAGCTGGTAATCAAAGCAAATAAGTATACCGTCTCTGCCTTGTAGTTCCAATGCTGTATTATAGCGGGCAATGCGGGGCATATCGCAGCTGTAAGCAAAAAGCACCGGATCGCCGTTCTTGTCAATAGCGTCATTTTCGATGCGCCAGTTAGACCTACGTTCGGTCAAATCCAGAGAAAGAATACGGTGCAAATCTTCTTTTTTTTCAGTGTCACAGAGCAAGCGCAGAAGTATTTCACCCTGATGGTCATTCGTAACATAAAAAAAGTGGTCGTAGCAGCCATCCAGCATAAAACAGTCATGCCTTTTCCCGCCATTGCTGGTTAGCATCTGGTAGGCCGGTTCCATTCCGTCCCCAAGCACTAAACCGGAAACATCTTCTGGGCGGAACTGGGAGGCAAGACGCTGCTGACATAATACGGTCCACATCAGAGTTTTCATGCGCAGCTCGGATTTATAGCGCCATTTCATCAGACCGGTTCCGCAGTTGTAGGTAACAAATATACCCGCTGGTGTAAGCAGCACACCCACGGAACGGGAACTGCGGATTTTGGTGAAATCAATACCAATCTCTTTGATTTCACGGGAATTATAGAACGCAGGTGATTCAATCTCATCGACAGGTGAATTCTCCGGTGAAAAGATGTCAGGTTTTTCGTTCCGAAACACAGCGGCACCGGCATTTTCCATAGTCACATAGGCTTGTGCGATACGGTGCAGACGCAGCCTGCGGTTGACCTCGCTTTTCAAGCGGTTGGTATCGGTTTCCCCTGTGAGATAAAATGAAAACAGTTCGGGGCTTTTCGACAGGAGCGTGGCTTTTGCTTTTACTCCCAACCGATAGCCCCTCAGCTTATCTCGGTAATAGGTGCGTAGGAAACCATCCTTTTTTAGAGCAGTGATAACGGACTCCTTGTAATAATCACTGCCACGGAGCCGTTTTAATTGGTCTGCCGGGAACTCACCAGAGATAGCAGTTAAGGCAAGAAGGTGGTATGGCAGTGTATCGGGCTGTGGGAAAGTGTAGTTGTATTTCCCAATATTGCTCACTCCTTTCGTGAACGGCTTTTACCGAGACTGAAAACGACTTCGGTAAAAACCATGTGCTGTATCGCACGAAAAGCCCATGAAAAACGTGGCTTTTAGCGGTGCATGACAGGGTCGGGGGAAAACACCCCGAAAACCATCAAAAATCCGAGATGGCTTTCAGGTGTTTTTCCTGTTCAGAAATCCAGAGAGGAAACCGGGCCTTTTCCATAATGGAGATCCGGGTACAGTCCTTTTCTCCAAGCACCGCTGTATTATAAGCGTCACAGAGCAGGCCGCAGTCGTCGGTCATGACAAACGTGGCAAGCACATCTAAAAGCTGCTTTTCTTCAAGGTTGTCATAATCACGAACCCTTCTCGTGGGAAGTGATTGGTCGTAGACCTGAGTAAAACAGACAACGCAATCCCGATAGTGGGGCAGCGTATTTTCTCTGGCATACTGTTCCATGGCAAAGTATAGCGGGTCTAAAAGAAATTCTGTGTTCTGCCTCTGCCTGCGTTTAGGCAGCAGGCTTGGAAGTGACACCGACAGCACACCTCCTTCATAGGCAATCTCAATACCGTGCGCTGATTGCGCCGAGGTCAGGTACTCCGCTTTTTTGATGCCGGTGCTGGCATAAATCAAATGCCGCAGACGGCAGGCAACCGACTCTGCCCGCAGTGCGGCATCCATAGATAAAACCTCATAATTATCGGGATAACGCTGGATATCTGTAGTGTCCATTGCATATAGAGCATTGTTCAGACGGGAAAGATCGTCCAGAATACTCCCGATGCGTTTTGAAATGATTTTTCGTTCCAATTATGTTCCTCCATTTGCACGTTGATAATAGAGCACCCGTCCGGAAGAAGATACGGTACAGAATCCGGCGATACTGGGAAAATCAAGCAGCGGAATCTGCTCCGGTTCTTCCACCAGAACAATGCGGCGGCTGTCCTGTCTTGCGTCCTGTTTCAGCGCATGGGTGGTAAGTGCCTCTTGACCGACAGCCACATAGATAATTTCATAAATTTCTCCACCTGAAAAGAAAATAACTTTTGCAGGGAAGTCTCCAGGAGAATGATATTCCACCCGGTCAATCACATCCAGAAGTACCCAGACCGACTGTATCAGGCTGGAATCTGCCTGGAGTGTTTTGCCATAAGAGAACCAGCCCCCGCTGGTACTTTGCTCGGCTCGGCCCTGCCGTTTAAGATGAGAGAGCAGGCCGTAGACAACAGCGCTGTCTTTACCAGGGAAGAAGCCTGCCAGCTGGCATTGTATAAGACCCGGATACAGAGAAATGAGGCGCAGCAGCTCAGTAGCTTCCTGTCCATATATATCGGCTCTGGTCTTCATGTGGGAATCACCTCCTTTGGGCGTAATTTTGGCGTAATACGTGCGTCAATTTAGAAAAAGACACAGTTTAGACGTAATCTGGACGTAATTCGTCTTATCCGGCATTGGCTTGATTGTCTTGCTGCCGCAGACGGTTCACGATGTTTCTCAGTTCACGTCGGTCTGTGGTAATCAAATCTTTTTCCAGCGGGCTTGCCTTAAACTCCACCATAATATTGTTATTGTTCGTTGAAATCAAACCGTTGCCACGCTCAAAATGGATAATTTCCATGATTTCCGCATCTGACAAATGCAGTGTGTCCTGAACCCGCATAGCTTCATCATCCTCCAGGTTGAGAATAATCTTGGTTTTAGAATTATTGATAATTCCCTTGCCAAAACGCCCCTCATCCAGATTGAAAAAGTCATTGAGATCCTGGCTGGCACAAACTGCACTACCGCCATAGCCACGAATTGTTTTAAAAATCTCAAGAACAAAATCCCCTGCAAGCCTTGTGCCGGTGGCGCCGGCACCGGATAAAAGCTGCCAGCATTCATCTATAAAAATGGTTTTTTCTTCAGTTCGGTCTTCTTTGGCACGGTCCCATACAAAATCCAGTGCAACGAACATACCGACTGTAAGCAGATCTCCAGTAAGAGAGGAAATATCAAGTACCGTATATTTATTCTGCAAAGATACATTGGTTTGCTGGCTGAAGGTGCGGGCGGAGCCATTGACAAGGCGGTTGAGGATATGCGCCATCCGCAGAGTATCCGGGGATTGTTTTAATATTTCATAAAGGTCACCCAATACCGGCATTTCCCGGTATTGCCCCGGATATTCAGGGTCTTCCAAAGAAGCGTTATCGTGGGTAATGCCCTTGGCGTTGTAGGTGCGGATCATTGCTTCATCTAAAAGCTGGCGTTCTTCATGGCTCATGTCAGGTATCAGTAAGCTGAAAAAGATATGCAGCCGCTGAATTTTGGTCGCCAGTTCAGATAACTGGATGCCTGGTCCGTCCAGAAGTTCGTTTACTGTGTGGTCCACCCGTCGAATCTCCATCACATTGATACAATGCGGACTTGCTGGGGAAATCGAGATAAACTCGCCGCCCACATTGGCGCAGGCCCGGTGGAACTCGTGACCTTTCAGTGGGGCGACAATAAAAATAGGAATGCCTTTGCGTCTCATGCGGAGTGCCATCAGCTGCATGGTAAAGGTCTTACCTGCACCGCTGGTTCCCAGAATCGCCATATTAGCATTCTTATAAACAGCGGAATTAAAAATATCTACAATGATGAGTGAGCTGTTGTATTTATTAACACCCAGCAAAATCCCGTTGTCATCGCACATTTCATAACTTGTAAAAGGATAGCAGCTGGCCGCGCCGCCTGTCAGAAGGTTACGTTTACTGCGCTCATACAATTTCTTTTCCGGCGCAATCAGCGGTAAAGAAGACAAAAACGCCTGCTCGCCACGAAAATGGCAGTTGCAGACGTTCATATCCTGTGACAGCAGGAGCTTTTTCATTTCACTGACTTTCCATTCCAAATCGTCCTCGGTTGAGGCGGTAATAGTAATCATAAGATTCAGATAATAAAAATCTTCGTTGTTAGCAAGTCCCTCCTTTAGAAAATACCCACTGCGAATTGCGCTGTCGATATCATCATAATCTGTATTGGTATCGCTGGCTTCCTTGATTTTGGAGCGGTTAATGCGAAGCTGCTGGCCGACTTTTTGAATAATCCGTTCTTTGGGCTGACGGGAGAGGAATATATCTACGTCAATCCCATCACCGGCATTGACAATCAGGCTAAGCCAGCCAGCAGGAACCTGTGTTTTATATCCATCTGAAGGAATCAGCAGATACGCATAGTACAGACCGTCAATACATATATAGCGGGAATGGGTATAGTCAATATGCTTGGGCGCAAAGAATTCCGTAGCGGGGATACAGTCGAGCTCATTTTCCCTGCCGCTTGCGCGGTACTGGCTGATTACTTCACGTACACGGTCAGGCAGCGGTTTTATGGCACTTTCATTCCGGCAGAGCAGATTATACAGCACATCCGTGGTGAACTCATTTTCATTTTCGGGTATTACCACATCATTTCCGCACTGGCGGAGGTAATTGGCAGCCGTATGGACGGCACCCTGCAGAGAAGTTATTGCCTCGTTTTCTTCATTGCTGCGGCTATTGCTCCATGGCTCATACTCAAAAATAAGAAAAAACCGGCGTGTTACTGCCTCACGGGAACTGATTTGCTGCACGAACTGTAAATAGTCTTCCTGCATAAGCCGGCATTGCTCATTGGTTTCCTGAGTCATCTCCTGGCGTACAGTGTCCAGATGGCGGCCAATGTCTGCCCGGCGGGTCAATACCTTAAATTGCAGCTTAACAGGGCTGATTTTTAAATAAGAGATAAAGGAATAAATAATACTGCGTTGTTCCCTTGCACTGCGTAACAGAAAGTTTATGGGGATAATCTCCACAACCTTGACAAAGCGGTGATCCTTCGTATATATAATGCCGTTATCAATTTTTTCAATGGGAAGATAATCCGCAACCGGATTTAAGCAGGCTGGTTTCTGTTCCTGCTTATTTTTGTGGGGAGTCGTGTGCCGGGGAACCCTTTCCTTTTTTAATTTTTTTGCCTTGGAAGGCTCTTTAGCGCGATTCTCTTTTACGGATTTCCGTTTTGCAGGTCGCAGTTTTTGCTTTATCTCATAGGCTTTTACCTCATCAAACTCAGCAGGAAAATCCTCCTGACCGGAACGTAGCTTTTGCTTCCGTGATTCTTTATGCCGCCCAGAGTGATTTTTTTGTTTATCCGAGCGTTTTTTCTGACGCTTTTTTGCAGGAGCAGGCTTATCATTTGACGCCCCGGGTGAAGATGATTGTTCCTCTATACCCACCACACGGCGGTTTTTCAGATATTTCAGAAAAATAAACAGAAAAGAGGAAAGGCTTTCACCAGAAATTCCAATCAAGGCTACCAGTCCAAGAGGCATTGCGGTCAGACACAGCACAATAATGCGTGTTGTTAATCCAAAGGGCAGGCAGACAAAAACCGGTATCCCCACCACAGAAGCGAGGACGCCGGCTTCAATCACGTTTCTTGCTTTGAACATACCGCCGAAAAAAGTACCCGTATCCACGAAATTCGGCGGTATAATGTAGGTATCGTGGTCGTTGTTATTGTTCATGTATTACCTCACTTTCACAGCCAGGCAGGAACTCAGCCGATAATCCAGAAGGGTCCACCGGCGCCTGCCCTCCGGCTGGCCTCGTTTACAATGATAGATAAATCCCAAAGCTGCTCACTCCGGGAATAACTGGCTGGATCAGCCACCATAATTTTTCCGTCCTTCACGCCGCGAAGCACAATAAAGTGTCCGCCGGAAGTAAAGTGACCTTTTGACATAATTGCCACCACCAGCTTACCCTCTGACAACGCATCCACGATTCGCTGCGCCTCTGACGCCGTACAGCCGGAAACGGGAAGCCCCCATGCTCCCGCAGCGGCGGGGATCAGCGCATGATAGGAACCGCTGCCCTTGCACCAATAGCCGTTTTTGTAGGACCATTCCGCCATCTTTACAGGGTCAACAGTTTCATTCGACAGAGAAGATACTACGATGGACATAGCGGTAGGACCACAGCCATAACCGCCGATATTGTCTGTTCCATAAGGCTTGCCGGCATAGCGTTCATCCAGCTGGTTGAAATAGACCACCTGCGTTACCCCATCAGAAAAAGTGACACTGCCCAGAGAAGCAATACTGTTGCCGTTCCAGCCGGCCAAGCTCTGCAGCATACCATCACCTAAAAACAGGCTTAGATTCTGAGCATAGTTATAGGCAAGCTCATTCTGTTCTTCTGTCAGGGCAAACACAGTATCGGCAAAGTAAGATTCACCATTATAGACAATGGTATAAATCCTCCAGGTTTCGCTTATGGTGTTTTCCTCTCCTGTATCGGGATCTGTTTCCGTGCTTTCCCGAATTTCCTCAATATAGGTGAAAGAATACAGGTGTTCTTTGTTGGCACGCAGGACAGTCGCCATATCATCAATAGAGATACTGGCAAAGTCTTCACTCCGGGCCGCACAGTATTGTGAAACAAAGAGAGCGCTGTTATAGACCGGTCCGGATGAGTAAGGATTATTGATTTCCATACCGTCGGCACCGGAAACCGTAAAATCTGCTTCAATACGATTCGTAACATTTTCCAGTGCTTCATTTAAAATACTGTTAATAGTAAAAGTAATTTCATTAGCAGTCTCGGTAATTACTGTATCACTGTTAAGAATCGGATTTTCAGTATCTGCGGCTGAAAAAGCATTTGTAAAGCCACCGAAAATAAGACCGGGAAGCATTAAGACAAACATTACAGGAATCATTAGCAGCGCGATGACAGCCACAATTATTTTTCCGATATGTTTCCGTGCAGACCACAGAGCACCTGCAACAGCACCATAAGGGCCGCCGACCGCTGCCCCTTTTGCGGAAGCAGCCACCGCTTTTCCAGCTTTTACAGCGCCACTGACAGTATGTGCCACGGACGCTCCTGTTTCCACAGTATCAGCCAGGCCGTTTTTTTGTTCTTCAGCCATTTACATCTTGTCCTTTCTGCGTGGTGTAGGCGGCAACTTTTTAACGATGGATTCGTTATAAGCAATCGAACCATCCGGAGCAAGATATGGAGATTTGTCCACCGTATCAACTGCATACTGCTTATACCAAGAGGTGCCGTCCGCCGCATGAACCGTAGTATGAGCGCCTTCCGGTGCTGCATATTGGGCAGTATGGTACATTCCGAAAGCAATTCCCTCCGGATGTTCCTCGGAAGTTTCTGTACCGGTAATTCTGCCCCCACCGATTTCCACGTTGGAAAAGGTAGGAATATGTTCGGCACCTTCTCCCAATGCGGCATAGCCCATATAGGAGGACAGCGCTTCCGACGCTTTTTCACCGGTAATCGTACCTTGAGCTGCAATACTGCCGGTTGCAACGGTGCTGATGATGTTATTGGCAAAATCACCACCCTTGCTGACAGAGCTGGAGTATATTTTACCGCCAACACCCCCAGAGCCTCCCGGTACTATTGTTCCCAGACCACACACACTGCCCGATGGCTTGGATTCCGATGAGGTTGTCGCTTCCTTTATAGCACCGTTGGCAATATTGCGGTTGATTACTCCGGCAAGGCCGCCACTCATAAAGCCACCGCTAAAACCAGCGCCGCCACTTCCTCCATTTGCTTTGACATTGGTAGAACTGCGGGAGCTGCCGCCACTGAAGTGCTGACGGGAAAAGTTGCGTAAACCGCCTATTCCTCTGGTGGCAATCATGGCTTCAGCCAGCATATTTCCGCCCGTATGTCCTACGTTTACCCCCAGGCTCGCCATAAAAGAATCGATTTTCTGTGAAATTTTCAGAAAAGCCACAGCGCATAGGAACCAAATCAGCACATTGCCAGATACAGCCTCTTTACCAACGGCATCAACTTGTGACTGTACATCACTTTCTGATATGGCAGCAAAAGCCGGCTGACAGAACAAGCAGGATAAACAGGCGACCATCAAGGCCGCATATAAAATTTTCTTATACTTTTTCAACGATATGCCTCCTTTACAGTGAAAGTGGATTGGCTATGAATGCCCCAACCATAGAAGTAAACAGCCGCAGGCACCAGGCGTTCATAAGTAAAAGGAATATCTGGCCGCCGAGCATACGGCACCAGGATTTCCAGATATTTGAGGTTGTCTGGGAGGCGCCCATTGAAAATGCTACTGGAGCGGTATAGACTAAAACGCCCAATAAGACATAACGCTCCGCCGCTTCAAACAGTAGTTTAAGATAGTTCCATGCCAGAATCAGTACCAGAACCAGTGTAATAAGCGCTACTGCGCCATTGGCACAAACGCCTATGATAGTCAGCATAACCGAGTTAAAATCGGCAAATTGCAGCGGCGGCAGGTCAGAATCCATGATCCATTGGTAAGGAGTCCCCCCGATGGCTAGTATGATGTTCACAATTTCGTCAGAGAAGTAAGCCAGCAGAATAAACATTACCGAACGGATACTCAATTTTATGGGATCTTCTGCCTCGATGCCGGCTCCCAGACCAAAGTTTTTAAACAACTGCCACACCCAATTCAGCAGAATAATACCGATGGAAAGCGCGACAAAAACATGATACATTGTCTCTGCCGCAGGAAAATACCGCAAAAAAGCAGTCATATCACAACCTAAAGCACCCAAAACCGAAGTAGTAACAAGGTCAAGACCAGCCATTACCTGTTCTGCTATCCATTCAACGATACCGTCTAAAATGCCCATTCACTCACTCCTTTCCGTTGGGCATTGGCAGGCGTCTTCAACCTGTCCATTTGCCGTCTGAAAAGAAAGGTGTGATATAGGCCATGATAAATCCCAGACCGTTTAATATAATCCAGGAAATGCAGATACGCTTTAGCCAGGCCCGGCTTTCATCTACGGTTTTCCCAGAGCGGGAAAAGTTCATCATGAGCAAAGCAACCGATGCCGTGACGATTGCTGCTACCGTGGAAATCAGCAGTATCTGGTTATAGACATCCTGCATGATTTCTTTTGCTTTGGTCCAGACATCCGTGGCAGCAAAAGCAGGCTGACAGAACATCATGGACATCATCACACACAGAAAAGCCGTGTATGCAATTCTGGCGATAGGGATGTGGTGCCGAAGCCGTTTTCCATGCTCCGACTTTCGTGGGGATTTTGGAATCATCATTTTTTTCAATTTACAGACCTCCTGTATTTTTTTGCTCAAAAGATTGAAAAAGACCACACCCGAGCTGGATATGGTCTTTTAGGCTGCTGGCCTTGGACGAAAAAACACCTTGCAAAAAGGTGTCGCTTTGTCGCCGTATTTGGTTTTGGATATAGATTTGAGCATATTCAGTTTAACACATAAGGATTTACGCCGAAAGAGCAAAACTGTGCCAATTTCATTCCTTTCCTGTGCCAATTAATTGCCATCCTTACCGACAGGAAAAAACTGCTCTAAAATCGTTATACTGTCCTTTGCGGTATATCCCCAGAGAACGGAACTCAGAGCTTCAATGGCTTCTCGCCGTCTGCGATAGTAGGTACGGAAACTGATATCACGGATATGCGGGCGCAGCTTTTCTATGATTTCCTCCACATTCCGAAGCTGCTGGGGCGAAAGAAAGGAGTAATACAGAAGCCAATAGTAGGATTCTCCGTTTTTGTGCTTATTCCTGAGCAAGTCAATGGCAGTGTCTAAAAGCTTTAACATCTGATGGCTGCGCTCAATGCACTCGGCATGATGCTCAATATCTGAGCCAGCTAAATCAGCACCAGCAAGGTAGATGGAATCAAGAAATTCCTCGATAGAACTCCCATACTCAATTTCAAACCTATTGCGGACCTGCTGGACGGAAAGCTCCAGGCTCCATACCACATCACGATACTTCTTCAAAAGCATCCAGGTGTCATGGTACAGTGGATTTTCGGTAATATCAATCATTTTATTCTTTTTCTTCATCAGTCTTTCCTCCTCATGGAATTCTCCCTGCAGGGAGAGAGCGTTAATTCAAATGTTGTAACCGGCCTGTCATCACCACATAGAATTGCCAGTCCCATGCGGCTTATGGACATATCTCGCGTATGGGGCATATATACTTCCCCGCAGACGTCCGATAAAGGGAATAACTTATATTTAGATTTGGGACAACCAAAACAAGAAATCCCTTGTGCTGTCAGGAGTTTCGCCATTTTTCCCAGTATGATTTGAATGTGCGATTTTGAAACGCAGGAGAGCCCTTCTGAAACGGAAACCTCATGTTCAGCGACTGACTCCTGAGTATCCGGCTGTTCTTCTTCCGCCGGCAGTTCCAGCTTGATATTCAGAACCATGGCAACCTCCTCTTTGTCAATCATCACATCGGAAATCTGAAACATGGTAGACAGGTAATTTTGCAGATAAATCACGTTGCCATGGTGACCCGGAAACGTCATAAGAGAAAGATAACCGGCATCAGACAATTTCTTCAGGACACGGCTTACAGTAGTTTTGGAAAGCCCCCACCGGGCACCCAGTTCACTGTAAGTCACCAGTGGGTTGCCAGTGCCATTGCGTAGATAGATGACCGGTCCCATTTCCGAACCTTGTACCTGTGGGTCGTTATACACGGCAGACATCCACAAATCCAGTACAATATCCATTTCCGAGCAGCGGTTTGTACTAATCAGTTCCGTTGTAAGGGACACCGGCAAAAAGAAAAATCCGGTATCTTTCTGGCAGGGAGCGTTGTATTCCAACACAGTGTTATGCTTTTTCCAGCTACGGATTTTGTATTTAATAACTTTGCCGCGCCCCAGAGTGAGAAATGAAATCAGGTGCTGTCGCTGAAGCTCCTCCAGAATGCCCAGGGCCTGACATTGAAAACGGGTTCGGAACCATTCAGATACTTCCTTTAAGGTACAGACCCATTCGCCGGGATAGACCGTATAGCTGATACCATCTATGTGACGGTAAGAGGTGCGGAAGTTGGCATAGCTGGAAAGAACTGCAAAATAAAAAAGGCCGGAGCCTCCGCTTACGCGAATGCTCCGGTCGTTCATCAGACTTTGAATAAATTGCCGGTATATCCGGCAGCGTGGGTAATCCACAACTTGCTTGATTTCTAATTGATATTCTGGCATATATACCTCCATCTTAACTTGTAGTATGACCCGATAGATGATAGAATAAGAGCAGCACTGCAATAGAGGAATCCCATAGAAAAGCTGCCCGTTTTTTGCTAATAATTTGCTAATTGGCGTGTCTAAAAATGAGTGAAAAATGCTTTTTGCTAATATTTTGCTAATTGCGCGAAACGAATTGAAAAACATTGAAACTATGCAATGTGTACAATAATAACACGCGGATGTAAGTTCTCACAGGGGAAAATAGACACAAAAAGATACATTAAGATATGGTAGGTAACCGTAGACCGTGGTTGTATCTTCCCTCCTAAGGGGCAGTTGAGGGTTCGATTCCCCCAGGGAACGTAAATCCGTACAAAAAGAACAACATCTTTTTGTACGGATTTTTTATATTACCGCATATATTCTTATTTATTGCGGACAGGAAAGCCCGGCTGCCCCATTAGTACGCTGTCTGAACAGAAATAGAACACCAGCAACATCAGCAAAACCACCAACTCCACCATAATGGAAAATGAGCAGCAGAAAAAGACAGACAATAAGACAGACAATAAGGCAGAATAAGAATACAGTATAAAAAACAGTACCGAAAAATACAGGACGGGAAGAATTATGAAAAAGATAAAATTCCAGTTTAAAAGGTTAACAAAAATAAGACAGCAGCTGTATACCATATACTTTGCCGCACTGTTCCTTCCCATTATGATAATCGGTATTTTTCTGCTCATAAATACTTACACGCTGCTTTCCAATTATCACAGAGATCTGTTGGAGGCGGACAACCTGAGGGTGAAGACGATTCTATTTGAGATGACCACCCAGGTTTATAATATATCCGAAAATCTGGTCTTTGACGCAAATATAAAAGAAATTCTGTCCGCCAACTATACCCAGAGGGAAAAGCTCGTGGAAAAAGCCGGGAATCTGACTGTTGTGGATAATTACGCTCAGAATTATGCGGAAATAGAAAGTATAGAAATCTATACGGATAATCCTACTTTTACAGATTATAAGCAATTTTACCGGGCAGATGAAAATATACAGAATACCGACTGGTACTGCAAGGCTATTTCCCAGTCCAGTGTATTCTGGGTCCCTATGACAAGCAGGGACAAGTACGGAAATGAATATTGGAACCTGAGCCTGGTGCGCAGGCTGCCGCTGGCGGAAGCGGACTATAATGCCGTGCTTGTGATCAAGGTGAGCGATAACTATCTGAGAACCAGGATCAACAGCCAGGAATATGCAGCCATGATATCCGTAAATGACAGAGAGGTTTTTTTCAATTCCAACAGAAGCGAATACGGCATCAGCCAGAAGGTACCCATAGATTATGACAAAAGCTATTATCAGTACACGGGAAAAGAAAAGATAAACGGAGTCACCTATTTTGTGGATGTTTCCACGCTGTACCTATACCAGTCAGATTCCCGCCTATATATCTGTACCATGAATGATTTAGGCTATGTCAGCATTAAAAGGATTCTGACTATCTGTGTGCTCATACTTGCCGTGGCTATTCTGATTCCGGGACTGATCATTCATTTTTTTACCGAATATTTCACCTCCCGTGTGCTCACTCTGAGACAGGCCATGCATCAGGCCAGTACGGAGGATTATGACATCCGCAGCTATATCCAGGGACAGGATGAGATCTCGGAGGCCTTTTCTGATCTTGAGGTCATGGTACGGAATATTAAAAAGAAGGATGCGGAAATGTATGAGGCCCGCATCAATGAGGCGGAGCTTCGAAACGAACAGCAGGTTATGGAATTTAAGATGCTGGCAAGCCAGATTAATCCCCATTTCCTCTACAATACGCTGGAAACCATCCGTATGAAGGCGTTTGCGGCAAATGACAAAGAAGTGGCAAGGGCCATAAAGCTCCTGGGTAAATCCATGCGCTATGTCCTGGAGAACACCGGTACATCCTATACGACCTTAAGCAGAGAGCTGGAGCATGTCAATGTTTATCTGGATATCCAGAAGCTCAGGTTCACGGATAAATTTGACGGCATAACGGAAATAGGGGAGGAGGTGGATCCTGAAAAAATATATATTCTTCCCCTGCTTCTTCAGCCCGTGGTGGAAAATGCCATACTGCATGGCCTGGAAGAGAGGGAGCATGGAGGCATAATCAAAATCTCCGTAACAAAACATATAGAAGAACAGGAACTTCTGTGCATAGAGGTTTCAGATAACGGCTGTGGAATGACAGAGGAAGAGCTGGCCCAGCTGAGGAGGGACATAGAGCAGAAGGATATGACCAGGAGCAAAAGCATCGGCCTTTATAATATCAACCAGCGTATCAAGCTTACTTATGGAGATGCCTTTGGCATACAGGTTTTATCCGTTCCGGACGAAGGAACCAGGGTACGCCTTTACCTTCCCATTTCCAGGATGGCGGAAAAAGACAGCCCGGCAGTTTGCATATAAAAACTGAAAAAATACGGCATATTTCAAAAAATGAATGTATTTTTAACCGGAATTTTACCGTATTTTTATATTTTTAATTCAATTATAATAAATACATCACAAGGATTGAGAAATTCTGTGGTGTATTTTTTTGACAAAAAATACGGATATATTTGTACAGGAAAGGGAGGAAGAAAATGAGCAGTACAAAGTCACGAAAGGAAGTTTTGACGGATAAGCTCTATTATCCTATCAGGATTGCCATTCTTTTATCTGTGGTATTTCTGTTTATACCAAATCTGAATCCGGCAAGAATCTGCGGCATGATCAATAAAAATATGTCGCTGTTCACATCGGGTATTTCTTATTCAACCTTAACGGCGGAGTTCGGCCGCGCCTTCAGGAAGGGCTGGGTGGATGAAGCGTCGATGCAGCTGCTGTTTGCAGCGGCAATGGCGATGTGCCTGGGCATTGTAAGCTTTGGTATCAGCGGTTGTATGTCGCTTGGCAATCTGAAGTTCAAAAAGACAGGCAACGTCATCGGCATTATTGGATGTGTGATTGAGCTGGCAGGTATGGGCGGTATTTACATTGCCTATACACAGGTAGCGCAGACAACCAAGCCGGGTAAGGTGGAACCCATATTTCCTTCGGGACTCTGGCTGATTCTTATTATAACGGTTCTTATACTGGTAGTTTCCATATTGCAGATGTTTTTGCTCCCGAAGCTAAAAAAAGGGACGAAATTCGAAATGCCGACGAAGTTCAGGCTTTTCCTGATGCTGATGCCCTTTGTGGCGCTGGTGGCTGTATTTGCTTACCTGCCGCTGTGGGGCTGGCGTTACGCTTTCTTTGATTATAAGGTAGGCGACGCCATCAGCATGGATAATTTTGTAGGCTTCAAGTGGTTTACTGAGCTGTTTGAAAACCCGGCAACGGTAAGGGATATCGTGCGTGTACTGAAAAACACCCTCGCCATGAGCGGCCTGGGAATCGCAACAAGCTGGCTGCCTATGGCCTTTGCAATTTTCCTTTCCGAAATTAAAAATGTAAGATTCAGAAGATTTGTACAGACCTTTACAACGGTTCCCAACTTCATCAGCTGGGTTCTTGTATACTCCATCGCTTTCTGTATTTTCTCAACAGACGGTTTTGTCAGCAGTATCCTGGTAAACCTGGGGATTTGGAAAGAAGGCGTGAACATGCTGATGAGCGGCGAACACGTGTGGCTGAAAATGCTGGGCTGGGGATTATGGAAAGGAATCGGCTGGAGCGCAATCATTTACATAGCGGCCATTTCCGGTATTGACCAACAGCTTTACGAGGCGGCAACCGTGGACGGCGCCGGCAGGTTCCAGAGAATGTGGCACATTACCGTGCCCGGGCTGATTCCCACCTTCTGCGTACTGCTTCTGATGTCCATTGCAAACATCTTAAGCAACGGTATGGATCAGTACCTGGTGTTTGAAAATGCAACCAACCAGAACGCCATTATGGTGCTGGATCTGTATGTATATAAATTAGGTATCGGCAAGGGCGCAATCCCTCTGTCTACCGTAATCGGCATGGTGAAATCCATAGTCAGCGTAACGCTGCTGTTCGCGGCCAACGGAGTATCCAAGTTAATCCGCGGCGAAAGCATTGTATAGGAGGTGGAAGCATGGCTAAAACAGCACAGGAAAAAGCGGACTTAAAAGCGGAAAAGCTTTATGAAAAGACACATAAGAAAAAATACAGAACAAGACCGGGCGACATGCTCTTCAACCTGATAAATTACCTGATATTCATCCTGTTTACCGTAGCATGTATTTTCCCGTTCTACTACCTGTTTATTAATACAATCAGTGATAACGATCTGGTGGTAAAGGGTGTTATCAACTTTATCCCCAGGGGGCTTCATCTGGATAACTACAAGTCCCTGCTGAACGTAAGCGACCTTTCCAATGCATTTCTGGTATCTGTGGGAAGAACGCTTCTTGGAACCGCATTCATGGTAGCGGCTTCCGCATTCGTAGGATATCTGGTAACAAAGCAGGAAATGTGGGGCAGGAAATTCTGGTACAGATTTTTAATCATTACCATGTACTTCAACGCAGGCCTGATTCCCTGGTTCTTAAATATGCAGATGCTGGGCCTGACGAATACCTTCTGGGCCTACATCATTCCCGGAATCGTTGCCCCTTACAATATTATTCTGGTAAAAACCTATATTGAGTCCATTCCGGCAGAGCTGGAAGAGAGCGCGCAGATTGACGGCGCGACCCATATGGTGATTTTCCGTAAAATCATCTGGCCGCTGAGCAAGCCCATTCTGGCAACCATAGCGATTTTCGGCGCGGTAGGCCACTGGAACTCCTTTACGGATTCCCTGATTCTGATGCAGTCCGCCCCTACGCTGTATACACTGCAGCACAGGCTGTACATCTACCTGAATACGGCTTCCAACTTAAGCGCACTGATGGAATCCGGCGGACAGGTAAGCGATGCGGTCCTGAAATCAGCGCTCAGTGCAAAGGTTATTAAATATACCATTTCCATGGTTACAGTTATTCCGATTCTGGTAGTATATCCGTTCATGCAGCGGTATTTTGAAAAAGGTATTATGCTGGGAGCCGTAAAGGGCTGACAGCTGCCTGGAAACAATTTTACATCGGTGTTATCCGTTCAAACGGTTTTAGTAACACAATCATAAAGGAGGAGAAAAAGTATGAAGGCAAAAAAATTTACGGCGCTGCTCATGGCGGCTGTCATGACGGTATCCCTGGCAGCATGCGGAAGCTCAGGCGCCACAACGGCGGAGCCTGCGGCAGACAGCAGCACGGAAGCAAAGGCTGAGACAGACGCGGATGTGGCTGATGCGGATACGGAAGCGGCGTCTGCAGAAGATGGGGAATCCTATGATGAGCTTCTGGAGGAAATCATTCCGGAGGAAACAGTTACCCTGGATGTATTTGACCAGCTGGCAAATTACTCAGGAGAGCAGATCGGATGGTTCGGCCAGATTATGCTGGAAAAATTCAATGTTAAGCTGAACATCATTCCTGATCCGGACGGTGTATATGAAACACGTATGGAATCCGGAAACCTGGGCGATATCGTTATCTGGGGAAATGATTCCGATGAATATATGCAGGCAGTTGAGAAGGGAATGCTTTTCGACTGGAACGAGGATGATATCCTTTCCGATTACGGCCCGTATATTAAAGAGCATATGCCCTATGCATTGGAGAAGAACACCAACCTTTCCGGCGGAACTACCTATGGCTACGGCTTTGACGTAGCGGTGGATCCCAGCGCCCGCGGTGATATCATGTATACCTGGGATTTAAGATGGGATCTTTACAAGGAACTGGGATATCCTGAAATCAAGAACATGGACGACATGGTAGAGGTTCTGGCCCAGATGAAGGAAATCTGCCCTAAGGATGATAACGGAAAAACCACCTACGGCGTTTCCCTTTTCAACGACTGGGACGGCGACATGGTTATGTTCGTTAAGTCAACGGCTTCCGCTTATTACGGATATGACGAATTCGGCTTCGGCCTTTATGATTCCGAGACACAGGAATATCATCCCTGCCTGGAAAAAGACGGCCCTTATCTGACAGCGCTGAAATTCTACAACAACCTGTACCAGAGAGGACTTCTTGATCCCGACTCACAGACACAGAAATATGACGGTATGGTAGAAGATTACCAGAACGGTACCGCATTCCTGAACGTATTCAACTTCCTGGGATCAGCAATGTACAATTCCGAAACCCATGCGGCTGACGGAAAAGCAATGTATCCCTGCCCTCCGGAAGAAGCGTCACCTATCGCATACGGCCTGAATGTATACGGCGGAAACAGAATCTGGTCCATCGGCGCCAAGAGTGAATATCCTGAACTCTGCATGGCTATCCTGAACTGGCTTTCAACTCCGGAAGGACGTATGACCGCAGAATACGGCCCTAAGGATGTCTGCTGGTATTATGATGAAAACGGCAAGACCTGCTTCACCGAGCTGGGAAAAGCTGCAAAGCTTGATATCAAGACAGAAATGTCAGACGGCTACTCAGGAACCTTTGAAGACGGTAACTTCAAGATGAACAACCAGACCTGGGCGCTTGATACCGAAAACCTGGATTCCAACGGAGATACCTACAACTACAAGAAATGGGACAGCTTTATTACGGAACCCAATTCTGAAATAGAAGCTGACTGGAGAGAACATACCGGAGCAAGAACCCCTGATGAATACATGGGAAGCAGACCTTTCAAGCTTGCACCCGGAACCACCTACTCCGCAGGAACCAAGTCCGATGAGCTTCTTGTGCTCTGGAACCAGGTTGCCGACTGCATTAAGACAAATTCCTGGAAAGCAATCTATGCTTCTTCCGATGAAGAATTTGATAAGATCGTAGATGAAATGATTGCCAAAGCAAATGAATATGGCTATGATAAATGTATTGAATTCCAGGAGAATGAAGTAAAACTGAGAGCTGCAGCAGAGGATGCTGTGAAATAAACAGTTTATAATTCTTCCGTGATAACAGAACAGGGAAAGGGATTGTCCGCAGCGGCAATCCCTTTTCAGGCATAAAAAAGAAAGGGAGCGGCAGCAAATAAAATGGAAAACTATAAAAATACTCCTTTATGGGATAATTCCCTGACAGTGGAGGAACGACTTGATTATCTGGTAAAGGCGTTGACACTGGAGGAAAAAATTGCATGTCTGACCACAGGCTGCCCGGATGTGGAGCGTCTGGGAATCAAGTCCTCTTATATGGGAGGGGAAGCCGCCCACGGAATCGAAGCAAGACATGATCAGGCATTTAACCGTGGGAAACCGGAGCCTACCACATCCTTCACCCAGCCCATCGGCATGAGTGCAAGCTTTGACAGAGAGCTGATCCGGGAATGCGGGCGCTGTGTGGGAGAGGAAGCAAGGGCGCTGTATACAAGAAACGGTGGCGGCGGCCTGTGCAGATGGGCGCCTACCATTGATATGGAACGGGATCCCAGATGGGGAAGGACAGAAGAGGCCTATGGGGAGGATCCCTATCTGTCCGGGGAAATGTCCTCAGCTTATATCAGGGGAATGAAGGGAAATGATCCCTTTTACCTCAGATGCGGTGCAACCCTGAAGCATTTTTATGCAAATAATGTGGAGCACGACAGAATATCCATATCCTCCTCCCTGGATGGGAGAAATAAATATGAGTATTATCTGGAGCCCTTCCGCAAGGCCGTAACAGAAGGCGGTGCAGAGGCCGTCATGACCTCCTATAATGAAATCAACGGCGTGCCTGCCATCGTTAACGATGAAGTTCAGAAAATACTGAAGGACACCTGGGGGCTGCCCGGCCATGTGGTCTGCGATGGCGGGGATATGCAGCAGACCGTATATGACCATAAATATTTCAAGAGCCACGCGGAAACAGTGGCTTATGGACTGAAGGCAGGAGTGGACTGCTTTACCGATGATAAGGAAGTGGTTATGGCATCGGCCTGGGAGGCGCTGGAAAAAGGGATGATAACGGAGTCCGATATTGACCGATCCATCCGTAACTCCTTCCGTACCCGTATCCGTCTGGGCTTTTTTGACGGTAACGGGGACTGTCCCTATACAGGAATGGGAGAGGAATACATTAATAATGAAGAGCATCGGGAAATCTGTGCAAAAATGGCAGAAGAGTCAGTTGTCCTCTTAAAGAATGAGAAGGAAGCCCTGCCCATCCTTCCCGGCAAAACAGAATCACTTGCGCTGATAGGCCCTCTCGCGGATGTATGGTATAAGGACTGGTACTGCGGTATTCCGCCCTATTCGGTAACTGTGCTTGACGGGATGAAAAAAGCATATCCGGATACGGAAATCACCTGCACAAGCGGCCTGTCCGATATTTATCTCGTCTGCGGCGGGAAATATGCAGGCCTGGATGAAGCCTCCCGGCTGATCCTTACGGATAAGGAGAATGCGGAAGCATTTACCCTGACTGACTGGGGCACGGGCTGTTCCACGTTAATCGCCCGCAGCAACGGAAAATATGTAACGCTGGAGGAAGGAAGCTGTCAGATAAAAGCGGATAAGGACGAGGCTTTTTCCTGGTTTATCAGGGAATCCTGGAATTTCAGGCAGATCGGGGAAAAGAAAGAAGACGGCGAAACGGAAGAAAGCGGCAAAATAGAGGAATACGGCAAAACAGCCTGGTATCTTGACAGCTGGAACGGCAGGCAGGTGGCAATAGATGAAAAGGGTTACCTTGCGGTAATAAAAACGGCGGAGAAGGCCAACGGGGAAGGCGAAGAGAACGAGGAAACGGCCTGCTTCCTTCGAAGCGGTGAGCCGGCGGTATTTACCATGGAAACCGTAAAAGACGGAATCAGTGAAGCGGTGAAGGCAGCGGGAAGTGCACAGCGTGCCGTGCTGGTGCTGGGCTGTAATCCCGTAATCAACAGCAAAGAGGAAATCGACCGTACTACCCTGGCGCTTCCTCCCTTCCAGCAGAAGCTGGCGGATGCCGTAAAAGCAGCAAATCCGGATACTGTTGTAGTTCTGTTGTCCAACTACCCCTACACCATCAACCGGCTTCAGGAAGAAATGCCGGCTATCCTCTGGAGCGCGTCGGGAAGCCAGGAGCTTGGGAACGGGATTGCAGGCGTCCTCAGTGGAAGGACGTCACCCGCGGGACGTCTGAATATGACCTGGTACAAATCAGATGATGATTTGCCGGATATGAATGATTATGACATAATCAAAGGAAAGAGAACCTATCAGTATTTTGACAGGGAGGTATTGTATCCCTTTGGACACGGACTTTCCTACACCTCCTTTTCCTATGGGAAGCTGACGCTGGAAGAAAAGGCTGATAAAATTATAGCCCGTCTTTCCGTGACCAATACCGGCAGCAGGACTGCCGACGAGGTGGTGCAGCTTTATGTACATAAGGAAAAATCCCGCGTGAAACAGCCTGTGATGCAGTTAAAGAGCTTTGTCCGTCTGAAGGATCTTGCGCCGGGAGAAACGGTGGAGGCAGAGCTTATTGTAAACCGGGAGGAGCTCAGATATTACGATGTGATTTCTGAAGCCATGCTGCTGGAAAGCGGAGATTATACCTTCATGGCAGGCGCATCCTCAGGGGATATCAGGCAGCAGGCCGTCCTCCGCCTGGAAGGGGAAACAGCCGGAAAACGCAGTCCATGGGAGGTTACGGCGGCAGACCGATATGATGATTATGAAAACTGCTTTATCCATAAAGGAGTGGAAGGCTATACCTGTGTCATTCCGGGAAAAGCGGGAGACAAGCCGGATGAGGTGAAAGCGGAATTGCCGCAAAAAAATGGGGCACTGCCCGCAAAAATAAAAAGCGTGCTTGTCTATCGGGATTTCTGCTTTGAAAGGGCGCCGGAGGAAACCACGTTTACTTTGTACGCGCTGGAGGATGGAAAAATAAAGCTGACGGTAACCCCGGAAGCATCAGAAGGAATTTCCATGGAGATTCCGATGAAGGCGGGCGCAGGCTTTGAAGAAATGAAAATACCGGTTGCAGAAGAATTCAGCCGGCTGAAAGGCGTATGTACGGTAACTGTAGAAACAGAAGGAAAAATAAAGCTCTGCCGGTTCTGCTTCCGGTAGGGATGCAGCAGCTTCAAAAAAAGCCGGAGAGCTTTCATTCTCTCCGGCGCTCTGTCAGTCTGTTTCAGGCAGATTTTTAAGGGGGGTAAAACCATTTTTCCGGTATTCAGCGGGACTCATGCCCGTGTACTTTTTGAATTTCTTATGGAAATAGTCCACATTATTGTATCCCACCTGCCCGGCAATTTCATAAACCTTCAGCCGGTTTTCCTTTAACAGCTCCTTGGAGTAATCGATTCTTCTGTGATCCACATAGGAATTAAAGCTCTCCCCCATGGTTTTATTGAAGATTTTCCCAAGATAGGCGCTGCTGTAGCCGAAAAGAGGAGCGATTCCTTCCAGCTTGATATTGCTGCGGAAGTTATGATCAATATAATAAAGGATATCATCCAGCACCGTATCACGGGAAGGATTTCCTGTGGCATTCATGATCATTTCCGTCTGTTCTGAAATAAAAAGGATAATTTCATACAGATAATGGCAGCTTTCAATTCTGTCAATAATCTGGGAGTTGGTAGGAAAAGGGATTTCCGCCGAACAGAAAATATGGTTGGCCTTTTCCTTAATGCGCAGGTAAAGATCCGTGAGGAACAGCTTGACGGAGGCAATATCGTTCTTTACATTATAAAGGAATTCCTCAAGGCTGAAAAGTGTCTCAGCCACCTTATTGCGCTGAAAGGCAATGAGATAATCTGTGAGGAGATTGCTGTATTCCTCCAGCTTGTCATTATTGATTTCCAGGGTGATATCCTGTACCTTCGGAAGCGCGTCATAGCCAAGCGTATGCTGGCCCTGCATACAGAAAAAACGCCTTTTCTGCAGCGTGTAGGCCTCTTCATAGGACAGATAGATTTCATCAAGGGACCGGACAGGGCGCCCATAGGCAAGAAAGAGAGTATCCAGGGGACTTCCCTTCTGCGGGGGATTCTTCTCATAACGCTCCAGAAAACCGCTGAATTTATCCAGGGCGAACTGGCCTTTAAGCAGAATAACCTCATTGCCGTCCTCTTCAAAATATTCAAAGGTGTGGTTGCCTTTATTGGTTATTTTAAGAAGATCCGCAAAGCTGTAGCTGATATCCTCCGGGTTCTCGCTGAACTTTTCATAAATGACAACCTGATAAATGTCGGCGTAAAGATTCATTTCCTCCATTTTCCGGGGGGACAAAAGCGCGGCTTCGGCGGTATTATAGGTCCCGGTTACGATTTCATGGAGGATCACATCCTTGGCTTTATTTTTAAGAAGCTCTATATTTTGGGAGGCGGCGTGCTCTTTTTCCAGGCCTTGCTTTATTTTGGTAATCGCCTGTGAAAGCTCGTCCTCGTCAATGGGCTTGGTGATGTAGAAGTCCACGCCGTAACGTATGGCGGTCTGGGCATATGTAAAATCGGAATAGCCGCTTAAAATAATGAACCTCCCTTTATACCCCCGTTCACGGGCGATGCGTATCAAATCCGTCCCATACATTTTGGGCATACGGATATCCAGAAGGACCAGGCTCGGATTCTTCTCCAGGATGGCAGAAAGAGCCTCTTCGCCGTTGGCGGCCTCCCCGCAGATTTCAAAGCCCAGTTCGTTCCAGTCTATAATAATTTTGAGGCCTTCGCGGATATTAACTTCATCATCTGCAATCAGTACGGTTTCCATTGCGTTACCCCTTTTTATTTTTTTCGGATGCTTTGAATAAAAGAAATAGATGAGCAGCAGTTGTAGAATCAGATAACTGTGTATGTTTCAACAGTTACAGTTTAAGTATAGAAGAGGAATAACAGATTGTCAATGTATCCCTCCGAGGGCAAAAATGGGGATAGCAACCGTGGTTACTGTTCACTCAGTACTGTGCATTTACTGCACAGTACGTAAGAAAGTGATTCAAGAGTGTATAAATCCCATCGCCGCAGGCGATTTTTAATGGATTTATGCAGTTACTGGTCACGGAGTGAACAGTAACCAACCGTAAAGGGACTGATTCATTACAATTTTTTGCAGGTGCGGATTAGGATGGATACATGTTATAATCTGATTATATCCCTGACAGGGACGGTATCGGATGCAAGGAGAAAACAGTATGAAAAAAGGATGGAAGAAAACCCTGGCTGTGCTGGCATTATGCAGCCTCGTTATAATCAGCTGCGCGCCCGGCAAGAAGGAAGAAGAATGTCCCTATGAGGATTTTATCGTAGTGGATGTATTTGATTCCCTGGCAAATGTCCAGGGAATACAGTCAGGCTGGTTTGCCAAAATTGTTAAAGATAAATTCAACATGGAGCTGAATATCATAGCCCCCAATGTTTCCGGCGGCGGGGATACCCTGTTTGAAGTCCGATCCGCTGCCGGAAACCTGGGTGATTTGATCATTTGCCCTGCGGAAAACGGGGCGCTTCAGGATATGGTGACGGCCGGACTTCTGATCGATATGGAGCCGCTGATAAAAGACCGCCAGATTATGCGCTTTGAAAGCGCCATCCGTGATCTGAACGGAAGCGTATCACAGCCCGGAATTTATGCAATCCCTTCAGAAGTATCCCTGAATTCCCCCCAGACGCCCATGGAGGATCCTGATCCTATCTACGGCCCTTATGTCAGATGGGATCTGTATAAGAAGCTTGGTTATCCCAAAATGGACACCCTGGAGGATTTGCTCCCGGTGCTCAAGCAGATGCAGGAGCTGGAGCCAACGTCGGAAAACGGGGACAGGACCTATGCCTTTTCTTTTTTCAAGGATTGGGATTCCAATCTGATGAATGCGGTAAAACAGCCCTGCTGTTTTTATGGTTATGATGAGTATGGCTTTGTTCTGGTGAAGGCGGACAGCAGTGATTATCAGAGCATTATTGAACCGGATTCTCTGTATATGCGAGTTCTGAAATTGTATTTTGACGCAAATCAGATGGGGCTGGTGGACCCGGAATCCAGTACGCAGTCCTATGAAAGCTTTGAAAATAAATATAAGGAAGGCCAGATATTGTTCTGCACATGGCCCTGGGTTGCCCAACCCGCATATAATACGGAAGCCAGAGTCAAGGAAGGAAAGGGCTTCATGATGGCGGATATCAATGATATGGTCATCTATTCCTACGGCTGCAGCTCAGCAGGAAACCAGAAGGTAGTTATGTCCATTGGCTCCCAGGCAGAGGATCCAAAACGGCTGGCGGCATTTATCGACTGGCTGTATTCCCCGGAAGGAATCCGCAGCAACAGGGCACAGACATCCGGCGGTATGGCCGGCCCGGAAGGCTTGTGCTGGGAATATGGTGAGGATGGCCCTGTTTTAACAGATTTTGGAAATAAAGCATTAATGGGAGAGGATGTGGAGGTTCCCGGTGAATGGGGAAGCGGGACCTGGTCGGAAGGCATATCCACCCTGAATTACAGCACCGTTGCTTCCTGTGAACTGGATGATAAGGGTTATCCATATGCCTATCTTTTATGGGATTCCGTAAGGAATATGGATATTTCCCCGCTGGAACAGGACTGGAGAGATAAAATGGGAGCGGACAGCGCCATGGAGTACCTGAAGAAAAATAACAAGCTTCTGGTATCCCCCGGCACCGGCTACATGGCTCCTCAGGAAAATTCCGAAATGTCCGCAATCAGGCGTCAGTGCCGCAAGGTTATCCAGGAGTATTCCTGGAATATGGTATTCGCTGACGATGAACAGGAATTTAACCGCCTGTACGATCAGATGTACAAGGAAGTGATGGAGCTTGGTTATGAAACCATGCTGGAGGTTGACCTGCAGAATGCAAAGGCCAAGGAGGCCGCCAGGTGGGAGGCTGTGGAGAGGTTTGAGGAAAATAACAGGGGAACTGTCACAAATTAACTGTATTTAAATTATAATACAGTTATGGAGCGACAGCTCCTTTTATATATAAATTTTGTGTGTTTGAAAATGTAATTTTTATAGTTATAATCAAGTAAATATCTTATTTTTCTTTACAGATAGGGGGAGGACGGATAAAAAATTATCCGGTAATATTATGAAAAAAATCAGAGAAAATTTGTTTATGCAGTTTCTTTCTTTTATTTTGTTGTTATTATTTATTGTTACGGCAGTGTTTATTATGAATTCATATAATGCAAAAAAAATAACAAGAGATAATACATTGCAACTAAATGAAAATGTGTTAACACAGTTAGTTGGAAAAATGGACGAGATGTTTATCTCTATGCAAAATTTAATGTCAAGTGTTGCCTATAATCCGGTTGTTTATACATACTATAAAGAAGAAGAAAAACGTCCTCTTATGCAGGATGATTTAAAGGATGTGCTGATTAATACTCTAATAACAGATGACTATATATCAGGGATTGAATTATATAATATGGAAGGAAATAAGCTTTTGGGAGTAGGGAAAAGATATACATCGATAGTATCACCAGAAGATATTAATACCATTGAATATTCTGAGCAGATTTTAGCAGATGATGGAGGAAACATAAAGTATGCAATTTATTATCCTATATATGATCTGAAAAATGTTCAATATTTTACAAAGTTAGGAATATGTGTTTTTTATTTATCCGTGGATAATATAACGGATTTTTTAAATGAGGTAAGTATAACTGATCATACATATTTGTATGTTGTAGATAAAGAATTTAATTTAATTGCACAAAATATGATTGCACAAAAAGATAAAGATTTCTTTCAAAATTTGAAAATAACAAAAAGCAGATATTATGTTTCTGAAATGAAAATTGACAGAAATGGGTGGACTATTATTAGTTATGTTCCAATAACTGAACTTTTTCAAGGACTTGATTTTCTAAATAAAGAGATGAAAATGTTATATTTTTTCTCTATTGGAATTTTAATATTATTGGTTTACTTCTGTTATAAGGCTGTTATTAATCCTCTCCATCAAATTGATTTATTTGTAAAAAGAAATTCTACACATACAGAAGAAAGAATGGATTATAAAAGTAGAAATGAAATAGGAACATTGACTAGGAATTTAAATAGGATGTTAGATGAAAGAGATACAATGAACCGTCAAATTCAAGATTCGCAAAAAAAAATATATGAAACACAGTTAGCAAAAAAACAGATGGAAATACTTGCATATAGAAACCAGATAAATCCTCATTTTTTATATAATACACTGGAATGTATCAGAGCAATGGCTATGTATCAGGGGTGTGAAAATGTTTCAGAATTGACAGTTGCCTTATCTAATGTATTAAGATATGCGGTGAAAGGGGAAAATATAGTACGTATCAAGGATGAATTAAATTATATTCAAGAGTATTCGAAAATAATTGAGTGTCGCTTTTCAAAAATAAAAATATGTTTAGAAGCGGATGAGACATTACTGGAAAAGAAAATGGTTAGACTTATTCTTCAGCCTTTAGTAGAAAATGCAGTATTTCATGGATTGGAGCCAATGATAGATGGTGGGAAAGTTCTAATAAAAGTTTATAGAAGTAATGAAGAAAGAAAACGAGAGTGGATTTATCTAGGTGTAGAAGATAATGGATGTGGTATAGCTGAACAGCGTTTACAGGATATATGTAATTCTATGAGAAATGATGAAATTGGAAAGGAGAATGGAAACCAAAGTATTGGATTGGTAAACATATATCAACGTCTAAAGCTGACCTATAATAATAATATGGAATTATTTATTACAAGTGAAAGAGGTAAAGGAACTAAAGTAGTAATCGGATTTGAAGAGACTGTATAGAAGGAGAATCTATGTATAAAATATTAGTTGCTGATGATGAGAGATGGGTTTTATTAGGAATAAAACAATTGGTGGAAAAGATAGATCTTCCATTTCAGGTAGTTGGTATGGCTGAGAACGGAATAGAAGCACTTGAGTTATTAGTAGAACTTCAGCCGGATGTATTAATCACAGATATTCGTATGCCTGGTATGGATGGTTTGGAACTTATGGAAAAGATGAATGCATGTCAAATTGATAGCAAAGTGATATTTGTTAGCGGATATGCAGAATTTAATTATGTACAAAAAGCAATTCGTTTGGGGGCATTGGATTATTTATTAAAACCAATTGATGAAAACCGGTTGAAGAATGTTTTAAAGGTGGTATTAGACAGGCTGGACAAAGAACAGGATGAAGATAGCAAATTATTGTATTTGGAAAAAGTGTTTAATGTTCAGGCAGATTGTTTTTATAGAAAACCAGATTCTGATATTATTGAACAGCAGTTGGCTTATCAATGTATTTCTCTTCTACTAGAAGAAGAATGGCATGGGGAAAAGAATGGCATAATAGAACAAAAGCATTTTTTCTATTTTTCTCTTTCTCGTGAAAAAAACAGAATTGTAGTTTTTCTAAAATATCCTGGAAATCTGAAACAGAATGACGTACTAAAGTTAGTAAGAAATATTTTCCCTGGTATTAGGGCAATTGGTATTAGTGCTAAATCTTTTAATGGTGATAACTTGATAGAATTGATGGAGGAATCTAACATTGCTTTATGTACTGAAGATTTCTGCTATGGACATGGAGAGATGGATTATTCAAAAAACAGAGAAGTCGGTAGAAAAAAACTAAAAGAATATTTATGTTATATGAATCAGGCTCTGGAAGATAAAAATATTAATCAGCTTAGAATATTATTCGATGAGTTGGAAACAGAAATGAAAGAGGGAAAAGTATATATTGATCAGCTTGCTTTGCTTTATAATCAGCTTGCAATTAAGCTTAATGCGGAAGGAGCGGCTTTTGAATATTTTAATTATTATCAAATCAATGAACAATTCAGCGGAATTATAAAGTTCTTTGATTATGTTAAGCAATCAGTAGAGAATTGCTTTCAGGAAGAGGGGAATGTAACAAATAGTTTATTATATTCGATAGTAATGAAAGTAAAAAGTGAAAATATAGATAATAATATTGCTTTAGGAGAACTAGCAGAAGAATTTGGGGTTAGTAGAGGATACTTGAGCAATATATTAAAAAAAGAGTTGGGGATGCCTTTTTCAGAATATTTAATAGGAAAACGTATTCAGAAAGCAAAAGAATTACTTTTAGATGATAAACTTTCAATTGAAGAGGTTGCAGAAAAAGTCGGTTATAATGACTACTTTTATTTTCTTAAGTCCTTTAAAAAAAATACAGGTATTTCACCAAGTAAATACAGAAAAAGTATGATTGAAAAAATACTACCAAATTAGGAACATAATTCCATATGTTATTTTCAATAATCATTGTACAATCTATTTGTAGTTAAAAACACTGCACAAGGAGAGGGTGAATATGAAAAATAAGATTGTAGCAATATTACTTACAGGTACAGTGATTATGTCGATGATTGGCTGTGGAGCTTCAAACAATTCTGAACAGGCTCAGGATAAGTCGGGAGGAAATGATACTGGAGTAATCAAAACAGAACAGTCATATGTACGAGACGAGGATGATGACGGATTCAAGCCATTAAAAGAGAAGGTCACAATAAGTATAGGCAAAAGTGAAAACTCCTCAGATTCCTATGAGAATGGAGATACTTCTGGTGATAATTATGTACTGAGATGGTTTGAAGAGCAGCTGAATATTGATTATGAATATGCATGGTCAGCAGTGGGAGCCGATGCCTATAATCAGAAATCAGCATTAGTAATTTCTACAGGGGATTTGCCAGATGTTATGACAGTTACTGAACCTCAGATGAGACAGTTGGTAAAAGCAGGACTGGTTGCAGATTTGACAGACGCTTATAATACTTATGCTTCTGAACAATTAAAAGAAGCATATGCAACAACAAATGGAATTGCATTGGATAGTGCTACGTTTGATGGAAAGCTAATGGCTATGCCCAATATTAATCCTGGAGCAGATGGAATCCCTCTTCTTTATATAAGAGGTGACTGGATGGAAGAACTGGGGATAAGGGAACCGAAGACACTGGATGATATATGTCACATTGTTAAGCTGTTTCAGGAGAAAAAGGGGTCTATAGGTTTAGTTGCATCCAAGTCAATAGTCAGTGTCGGAAACAATATGTATGGATTAGATGCATTATTTGCGTTATACCATTCTTTTCCAGAAATGTGGGTAACAGATGACAATGGAAATGTAATGTATGGATCCATAAAACCAGAAACAAAGACTGCTCTTGAGAACATTGCAAAATTAGTAGCTGATGGAATTATAGATAAAGATTTTGCGGTAAAAGATTCCGATCAGTGTAATGAGTTAGTTACAAGCGGAAAAGGAGGAATTTTTTTCGGTTCGTGGTGGAATTTGCAATGGCCTTTATCTGATATGTGGAAAACGGATGATAGTGTAAAATGGAATATCTATGCGGTGCCTCTTGATGATAATGGAATTTACAATGTTCATATGATGAACCCAAGTACAACATATTTGGTAGTCAGAAAAGACTATCAGAACCTGGAAGCGGTTATAAAAACATTAAATATGCAAAGACGTGTGGATTCCGGAGATTTGGAAATTCCAAAGCCGAAAGAAGATTCATATTCCAGTTGGACAATGTTTCCCTTTGCTGTACTTATGACTACATATGATGATAAAGAAAAAATTGCAATTGGCGTTAATTCTGTAATTAATGGTGAGGCCTCTTATGATGATTTGACAAAGGGTTTGCAGTCTATGTATGATTCATGGGAATATGTTCAGGAGAATGGAATTCAGCAGGCTGCTCAGCAGACACAAGCGAATGGATATTGCTGGTATAGAGGGGCTGATGCTATTGTACAGGCGGAAGAACATATGAACCGTGTTTATGCCTCTACGTATGCAAAGGCAGAAACTATGGATAAAAAATGGGCGACACTGGAAAAACTGGAAGATGAGACTTTTCTTCAGATTATACTCGGAGAAAAATCAATAGATGAATTTGATAAATTTGTAGAACAATGGAAATCATTAGGAGGTGATGAAATTACCGCAGAGTTACAAGAGATGGTATCGTCTAAGTAATGAATAATAACTCTAATAAGGGTTAAGGAAACAGTGTGCATCTGCAAATCACAGTGCACTAAATATAAGCTGTGATTTGACAGATGCCTTATTAAAATTAAATTGACCTGGGGGATTTATTCATGCGGAAAAATAAAAAGGTACAAAAAAGAAAAATAAATACGCTTCCCTATCATTTGATGCTGCTTCCAGGTACTATTTGTCTATTTATATTCTCAATAGTACCTATGATGGGAATAATTATTGCTTTTCAGGATTTTGTCCCTACAATGGGAATTCGTGGTTCAGAATGGGTAGGATTTGATAATTTTAGATATATGTTTCAACTGCCAGATACATTATTAATATTCAGAAATACACTTGTAATTGCGGTAGGAAAAATTGTATTAACACTGTTTGCATCAATTATTTTTGCTGTTTTGCTAAATGAACTACAGATAGTGAAAGCAAAAAAGGTGGTACAAACAGTTGCTTACCTTCCTCATTTTCTGTCATGGGTAATCCTTGCAACAATATTTAGAGACATGTTGGATTCTGGTGGAATTATTAACCAGGTTTTGGTTGGACTGGGTATGATAAAAGAACCCATCATATTTTTAGGAAGTAATGCAACCTTTCAGCCGGTAGTAGTATTAAGTGAAGTATGGAAAGAATTTGGATACAATGCGGTTATTTTTATTGCTGCCTTGGCTGGTATTAATACAGAATTATATGAAGCAGCAGAAATGGATGGGGCAGGCCGTTTTCAGAAAATATGGCATATAACATTACCTGGAATTCGTCAAACGATTGTTCTAGTTGCAACACTTAATATTGCAAATATCCTGAATGCCGGATTTGATCAAATATATAATCTATATAGCCCTATTGTTTATAGGACAGGAGATATTATTGATACTTATGTATATCGGATGGGATTCTTAAATGCACAATTTTCGTTAGCCACAGCTGTAGGTCTGATGAAATCTGTGGTCAGCTTTATTTTAATATTTACATCCTATAAAATGGCTGATAAATTTGCCAATTACCGTATTTTTTAGGAGAAAATATATGAAAAAACATTATAATTCATTGGAAAACCGTATTGTTGATACTTTGGTATTAATTCTATGTGTTTGTATCTTTGTTATCTGTATATTGCCTCTGATAAATGTATTGGCACTTTCTTTCAGTGGAAAAGAAGCAGCGATTGCTGGGAAAGTATCTCTTTGGCCTGTTGATTTTACCTTGGATTCATATAAGTATTTACTTCAAGAGAATAGATTTTTTTTATCTTTCTGGATGTCGGTTAAGAGAGTCTTTTTAGGTGTAATTATAAATATGATTCTGACAGTATTAATGGCCTATCCTCTTTCGTTAGAGACAAGACAATTTCCTTCCAGAGACAGGTATATGTGGCTTTTAATTTTTACTATGTTATTTAATGGTGGTGTAGTTCCATGGTACTTTGTTATTAGGAGTCTTGGAATGCTGGACAGTATTTGGGCACTTGTTTTGCCGGGAGCAGTTCCTGTATTTAATGTTATTCTGGTTATCAACTTTTTTCGAAATATTCCAAAAGCAATTAAAGAATCTGCTCAGCTAGATGGTATAGGACCTTTAGGAATGCTTATTCAAATTTATATTCCATTAGCAAAGCCAGCAATAGCAACAGTTTCTCTTTTTAGTATTGTAAATCATTGGAATAGCTTCTTCGATGGAATGTTATTAATGAATACTCCGGAAAAAATGCCTTTGCAGACTTATATACAATCGTTAGTCATTAGAATATCGGATATTACTCAATCAGGACTTTCGGCAGAACAACTTGCTGACAGAATGTCTCAAAGGACATTCAATGCATCTAAAATTGTTGTTTCTACCATACCGATTTTGTTAATTTATCCTTTTCTACAAAAATATTTTGTAACAGGAATTACTTTAGGGTCAGTAAAAGAATAGGAGGGTGGAATATATGAAAAGAAAATGGACAGAGGAAGAAATATGGAAATGGTATAAGGAACATGAGTGGATTTCTGGATTTAATTTTGTACCAAGTACTTCTACTGGAGGAATCTTATGGTTGCTTCAGGAGTATGATCATAGAAATGCTTTTAACGAAGCTGCAAAGGAGATTGCACTTGCTGCTTCATTAAAATTGAATAGTGTCAGAGTTTTCCTACCTTTTTATCTATGGAAAGAGCAACATGATTCATTTATGGAAAATCTGGAGGAATTTATTACTCTTTTGGATTCATATGGAATGACAATGATGCCGGTTCTGTTTAATGACTGTACTGTGGCTAAGATTTTTTATAAGAAACCGGTTCTTGGGCCGCAGCCGGAACCAGAGGAAGGTTTTTTCGGAGGGTCCTCTCTCAATTCTTTTGATGTGGATACACAGAGTGGAGATTCCATTGGTTATAATATTACTGATGAGGCAGAAATGGAGCCTTTTGTCGAAGAATATATTCGGGAATTAGCAAAAATATATGGTCAGGATGACAGAATTATCATCTGGAATATATGGAATGAATTGGGCAATTCTGGACGAAATGCAATGTCAATGCCAATGGCGCGTAAAGTTATAGGATGGCTCCGGGAGGAGGATGTTAAGCAACCCTTGACAATAGAAATGTGGGGAGCTCAGACAGACGGAAAAAACTATTATGAGTGGCTTCATCACCCCCAATTTTATGGAGAAATTGATCGTGAGAATATCGAATTATCTGATATAATTACCTTCCATTTTTATGGTGATTATACACATGCCAGACAGTTTATTGCCTTTTTAAGGCAGTTTAATAGGCCTCTTATCAATACTGAATGGATGCATAGACCTTTCAGAAGTTTGATACAAACCCATCTTCCCTTATGGAAAAGGGAGAAAATAGGAAGCTATTTTTTTGGTCTGGTAAATGGAAAAACACAATTTAACATTGTATGGGATTTTATAAAAGATTATCCGGGAATTGATACATCACTTTGGATGCATGATTTATATCATGCCGATTTTACTCCTTATGATACTGAAGAACTGGATGTAATCAGAGAATGTAATGAGGATAAAAATATATGGAAAAAAGAACAAAAGTAGTTGTTAATCCTGCCTTTACTGTTGGTAGAGTGAATAAAAGGCTTTATGGTACTTTTTTGGAGCATATTCACACAATTATATACGGATGTCTTTATAATCCATCTCATCCTCAGGCAGATGAAAGAGGTTTCCGAAAGGACGTATTAGATTTATTGAATGATTTAGGAACTACGTTTATAAGATACCCGGGCGGAAACTTCGTCTCAGGTTATCACTGGAAGGATGGAATCGGACCAAAAGACAAGAGAATAAGAAAATATGATCTTGCCTGGGAACAGGAAGAGAGTAATCAGGTAGGTATTGATGAGTTTTGTACGTTATGCAGACAACTAAATATCGAACCCATGCTAGTGGTAAATTTGGGCACAGGAACCAGTGAAGAAGCTGTGGAGGAATTGGAGTATTGTAATTATAATGGTAATACTAAATGGTCAGCAGAAAGGAGAAAAAACGGATATCAAAGTCCACACGGTGTTAAACTGTGGGGTCTTGGAAATGAAATGGATGGTATTCATCAGATCGAGCATAAAACACCCATTGAATATGCGAGAAAAGCTGTAGAAACTGCTCGAATGATGAAAATAATGGATAAATCTGTTGAATTGGTTCTCTGTGGAAGTTGTAGTCCGGAAATTGATCTGGAAACTTATCCTGATTGGGACAGAATTGTACTTGAAGAAGCATATGAAGATATTGACTATATTTCTTTGCACCGGTATTATTCATATAATCCTGATACAGGAATGTATGCAATGAATACGGATACATTGGAGAATATCGCGCATTTACCCATAGATATTGGTGATTATATTGACACAATAATGGCGGCATCCCGTTTTGTGCAGGGTAAGAAAAGATGTAGAAAACCTGTTTATATTAGCTTTGATGAATGGGGAATATTGAGCAGCAAGAAATTTGATAGGGAAAAATATCCACAATGGACAGAAATTTGTGAAGATGAGGGATCATCTACTGCGCTAGATGCAGTACTTCATGGAGCTTTTATGATAACCATGCTTAATAAATGTGATGTAGTAAAAGTTGCATGTGAATCAATTGTAATAGGTTCTATGATTATGGCAGATCCTGAGGGGAAATGTTTTAGGCAGACAACTTTTTATCCATTTAGGGATGTCGCACAGTTAGGTAAGGGAATTGTTTTGAAGCAATTTTCAGAAGGCCCCATGGAGGATGCAGGGAAATATGGGGAACTTCCGGCAATACAAAGCGCAGTCATTTATAATGATGAGAAAAAGGAAATTGTTGTATTTGCGGTGAATTTCAGTAAGAAAAAAGAAATACCATTTGAGATATTTATGCAGGAATTTGGAGAGATAGAGTGTATTGAGTATCGGCAGCTATATGAGAAAGAGGCCTTTGCAGGAAATACCTTTAGAAATCCATTTCGGGTAGTACCTCATTTACTGGAAGTTGATAAAGAACAAAAATGTTTTCTTCTTCCTCCATTATCCTGGAATGTAATACGTTTTGAACTCAAATAATTATTGTAGAAATAAGTATAAGGCACATGAAATTATTTTCAGACAATTTCATGTGTCTTTTATTTTTATGACATTTATATAGGCATTGAGGACCAAATTAAGACCATTTACGGCCAAATACACAATAGAAAAGAAAAAAATGGTAAGATATAAAAAGTTAAAACTAAAACCATTAACATGATATGACCTCATTAAGGCAGCAAAGGAGGACTATGAACAAAAGAAAAAAACCAATTGCAATAATAACCCTTATCTGCATTTCAGGAGTTTTACTCGCTGCCTGTACAGCAAAAAATTCATCTGATACCACCATGCAGGAACAGACCGATGATTCCACTGGAAAAACGCAGGAGTATGAATCAGAGGAAACAGAATCTTTGGAAAAGGAAAATCTGCCTGAAGCCACAGGGGCACTGAGCTATCTGACCGGACTTCCAATTGAGGAAGAACAACAGAACAAAAGACCGCTTGCAGTAATGCTGAGTAATATCAGGGCCAGCTGTCCGCAGACCGGAATAGAAAAAGCTTCAATTATTTATGAAGCACCGGTAGAGGGACGAATTACCCGCTTAATGGGATTATTTGAGGATTGGGAATCTATTGAAAAAATTGGATACATACGAAGCAGCAGAGACTATTTTGTATATTGTGCCCTGGAACATGATGCTGTTTATTGCCACTTCGGACAGGCCACCATGTATGTGGGCGCGCTGCTGAACAGCGACAGGGTGGATAATATCAGCGCAGCAGTTGCAGGAATTGACCATCCTGCTTATGATGTATTCCGCCGCACAACAGACAGAAGAGCGCCTCACAATGTGGTGGCATCAGGAAAAGACATTTTGAAAAATGTAGAGCGCTTTGGATACAGTCTGGAATACCATGATACCTTTCAACCCAAATTTAAATTTTTAAGCAGTGATGATGCCGATATATATAAGAATATGCCGGATGTAAATATTATTTATCCAGGCGGACAGGCATCAGACGGTGCCAACGGCTACAGCCGTATTCAGGCTTATTTCCAATATGATGGAGAAAAATACTACCGTTATCAATACGGCGGTCCCCACATAGACGAGGCAACAGGAAATCAGCTGACGTGTGATAACGTAATACTACAGTACTGTTATGGCGAGGTAAGGGATGAAAATGACTATCTTGCCTTTGGGTGCCACGGTGACAATGGACTTCCTGTACAGGTATTCACACAGGGAAAGGTAATTAATGGGACATGGTCCCGGTACAGTGACAATGACCCGGCCGTTTATCTGGACGAAGCCGGAAACCCCATAAAACTGACTCCCGGAAAAACATGGATTTGTATTATATGGGCTGATTATGCGGAGGATGTTGAGCTTGTCAGATAGTGAAAGGAAAATAAATATGGTACATAAAAAAAGCATTATAAAATTTATTCTTATATTATTATTGGTTTTAATCGCTGTAATACTTATAAGAATAGCCCTGTTTTCTGTGCATGAAAAGGATGAAAGGCCAATTTCAGTTGAAGAGACAGAGATCCAGATGGAGCAATAAAAAGCAGAGTGTTTTGATTATCTCATCATAACTAAAAATTAACTGATTCATATCCATGAGACAAAAATCGGCAGAAATAAAATAAAAACCGGCCACCGGACCGTGAAAGCCTCAATTCCCTTTCACAGCCGGCGGCCGGTTCTTTAGTAATTAAAGTTGCGGGGGCGCCAAAGTTTTCTATGTCCGTAACATATGGCACAGCTAGAGTCCCCTGTATCATTCAATATGCACTGCGCCTTTATTCCGCTATCTTCGCACCGCAGCATCCGCAGAAAACAAAGCCGTCCTTCATTTCGGCGCCGCATACAGGACACTTCCTGGCAGGCTTTTCCCCGGCTTCCTTTGCAGGCTCCGGCTCCAGAAGAGAGCCGCACTGCGTACAGAACCGCAGGCCTTCCTGATTCAGGGCCTGGCAGGCGGGACAGACCACCATGGATTCCGGGGCCGGATCAGGTTTCTTTTCCGGTTCGGCGGCAGCAGTGTCGCCGGTATTATTTCTGTTTTCCTCCGGCGGCCGGGCTTCATCATTATCCGCGCTGTTTCCTTTGGGGTTATTTTCCCGTTTTATCCGCTCGATCTCAGCCTTTGCCTGCTCAATCGCCTCATAATGTGCGGCGGCGGCAGCGCAGAAATCCTGGATTTCTGTGTCGATGGGTTCCTCTCCTGCAAATTTTTTATAATAAAAATCTCCGATCTTATTCAGTTCCTCTGCAGCAGCATTCTTTTCTGAAGAAATTTTCGCATTGAGCTTTGTGATCTCAATGGCGTCGTTTGTCCTGTCCCCGATATTTTTTGCGATATTACCAATCTTGTCTAAAAAGTCCATATGAGCAATACCTCCTTTTTCCCTATTCTATATTTATATATGTGGTATAACAAGTAAAATTTTATTAAGCTTCTATTAAATTAATTGGAATCCCGGGCTAAACGTGTTATTCTTTGCATATAGCAGGTGTAACTGTCTCTGTAACGGGAGCAAAGGAGCAGCCGGGAAAGGAAAACCATGTTGAATCTGGGATTTTATTTTTGTCTATTATTAGGAATTATTTTTTTGATCCTCGGAATTATTTTTGCTTTTCTTAAGGAGAAGGGCGCGATGCTGATCAGCGGTTTTAATACCCTGCCTGAAAGAGAGCGGGAAAAATACGACAAGGCGCGAATGAGCCGGGATCAGCGGAACCTGTTTTTTCTGTGGTGCGTCGTATTCCTGATTGGGGGAGCGCTGTCGTATTTTGTAAACACATATTGTGCCATTCCGGCTTTTGCCGTCTGGCTGGTTTTGTTTTTCCGCGAGGTCCATATAGATACGGAAAAGGCTTTTGGCAAATACCGTAAATGAGTTCCTGACGGAACAGGCTGAAATATTTACGCCGCCAGATGGCTGACGGTGCGGCCGCAGCGGAACGGTTGTTATATATATGCATTTTCCTGTAAAATAATACCCCCTGCCGGTTAGAATTGATGCCGGCAGGGGGTGTGTCCTTAGGGGGAATCACCTATGTAATTAGAAATCTACTTCTAAGTCATAATAGCAGCACTTCAAAAGTTTTTCCATTTCCTCCTGTGTGGGGATACGGGGATTGCTGCCTGTGCAGGCGTCTCCGATAGCAAGCTCCGCAACTGCGGGAAGCTTGTCAAGGAATTCCTTCTCGTCAATGATGGAATTATCTGCAATAAGCCCTCCTTCTCCGTAATTCTTGATTGCGAGAGGAATATTCAGCATTCTGTTCATATTGCGCAGCTCTTCAATTAAGGATTCAACCAGTTCTTCGGTGGTATTTCCGGGAAGGTTGATAAACCTGGCGATATCTGCATATCTTTCAGAAGCTTCCGCATTTGCCGCATTGAATTTGATTACCTTGGGAAGGTACATTGCGTTTGCAGCCCCGTGGATAATATGTCCGCCGGAGAAAGCAGCGCCGGTCTTGTGTGCCATAGAATGAACAATTCCCAAAAGTGCATTGGAGAATGCCATACCAGCCAGGCACTGGGCGTCATGCATCTGATCGCGGGCGTCCATATCGCCGTCATAGGATTTCTTCAGATAGTCATGAATCATCTTGATGGCATGGAGAGCCAAAGGATCCGTGTAATTGCAGTGAAGCGTGGATACATAGGCTTCTACCGCATGTGTCATGGCATCCATACCTGTATGGGCTACCAGCTTCGGAGGCATTGTCTCCGCAAGGTTAGGATCAACGATGGCAACGTCGGGCGTAATGTTAAAGTCTGCCAGAGGATATTTAATACCCTTCTGATAGTCCGTGATAACTGCAAAAGCGGTAACCTCCGTTGCTGTTCCGGATGTGGAGGAGATAGCACAGAAATGAGCTTTCTGGCGCAGCTCCGGGAACGCAAAAGGAGTAATCAGATCTTCAAAGGTAGTGTCGGGGTATTCGTAGAATGCCCACATGGTCTTGGCTGCATCAATCGGTGAGCCGCCGCCCATGGCAACGATCCAGTCGGGTTCAAATTCCTGCATCATTTTCGCGCCGCGCATAACTGTTTCTACGGAAGGATCGGACTCAACGCCTTCAAAAAGCTTCACTTCCATGCCGGCTTCCTTCAGATATTCTTCAGCCTGTCCGAGGAATCCGCCTCTCTTCATGGAACCGCCGCCAACAACGATGATGGCTTTCTTTCCTTTCAGATTCTTAAGCTCTGCGAGTGATCCCTTTCCATGATATAAGTCACGCGGTAAAGTAAAACGTCCCATTGCTAAAATACCTCCTTAAATTTGTATGATTACCGGGTATGTCATGCCCCCCTTGATTGACATCTCGATTTGTTAATATTTTAACACTTTGGGACTGCAATGTCAATTCAATTGGAGAAAATAAACAAATAAATAAATCTGAATATAAAAAATATTAAATAATTTCAATAAATTATATGATATAAATATCTGGATATTCAAAGTTTTGACGGACAAAAATCGGGAAGAAGAAACATGGTACAACCATATTACCTAAATGCAAATAATATGAAATATATGCGCAGAGAGTTAAAAATACATGGTTTTATCAATATTGAATTATTTTCCTTCCTATAGTATGCTGTTTACAATAGGATACGGGGGAAGCAAAGCATGGATATCAGTGTATTAATCGTAGATGATGACAAATTAGTAGTGGATAAGCTTGTAGAAGGTGTAAACTGGACACAGCTTGGTATCGGCACGGTGCTTACTGCATATAACATCAGGCAGGCCATGGAAATACTGAACGAGGTATCCGTAGATATCCTCCTGTCAGATATCGAGATGCCTCAGGGAAGCGGACTGGAGCTGCTGGAATGGGTACGGAATAAGGAAATACCTGTAGAATGTATTTTTTTAAGCAGCTATGCTTACTTTGCTTACGCACAGAAAGCAATTAATTTAAAGTCAAGGGAGTATATGCTCAAGCCCGTCTCCAACAGGGAACTTGAGGAGGCCTTGAGAAGTATTGTGGAAGTAATTAGCAAGAAACGTGAGGTCCAGGCAGAGGGGCAGGATAAAAGGGCGGCTTTTTGGGAGCGGTATCTGCTGCAGGAAAATGGGAATTCTGCTTTGCTGGAAAAGGCATACAGGGATGGAACCTGTTTGGCAGAGGCGGAATATAACCTGGAAATTATCAAGGCATTCCCGGATTCCGATATCAGAAAGAAAAAGGATCTGGTGTTGTATCATTTTGTCATTGAAAATATAGCTGCTGAATATCTGGAGGAGCATCAAATCAGTCTGGAGGCGGTTATCAGGGAAAGTGATTACGAGTGGGTGCTGGTTATACGGGGCAGCGGAACGCCGGAGCAGCTGAAGGAGGATTCCATTCAGCTGAAGGCCTGTCTGGAGAAAGCGCTTCATATGAGAGTCTGTATCTATATGGGTTCGCCCGCTTTAGTCCAAAAGCTGGGAGAAAGCAAAAAAATCCTGGAGCAGATGGAACAGGAAGCCGTTCCCGGAGACAGTGGCATGCTGTATGAGGAGGAATGGGACAAAAGGGAAATTGCATATGTATCGCCGCCGTGGGAGATATGGGAAAAAGAAATGACGGCTTCAGATATGATTGAGGATACACAGGAAAAGCTGCTGTGCTTCCTGAAGGATCTCTGGGACAGGAACCAGGTAACGATTTCGGTTTTAGAACAGTTCAGAAGAGAAATGATGCAGATGATTTACCGTTACCTGAATAAGCAGGATGTGCTTATTACCAGGATCTTTGACGGCAAGGAGTTTGACGAGCATTACGAAAAGTCTGTTGCCACGCTTCCTGATATGGAGATGTTTATTAAGTATATATTCGAAAAGCTGGCAGGCTTTCAGCACCAGGATAACCGCCAGGAATCAGTTGTGGAACAGATGAAGCAGTATATTAATGAAAATCTGAAAGAGGATCTTTCCAGGAAGACGCTTGCAAAAGCTGTATATCTTTCTGAAGATTATGTCTCCAAGATTTTTACGAACGTAACAGGAATATCCATTCCCAATTATGTGGCTTCCTGCCGGATGCAGAAGGCGCAGGAGTTTTTGAAGTATTCTTCCCTGACTGTAAGCAAGATAGCCCTGGAGGTGGGGTACAGCAATTTCTCCTATTTCAGCAAAACCTTCCGGGACTATGCGGGATGTACACCAAATGAGTACAGAAACAGGGTTAAGAATTAGTAGCAGTTAGTTTCTGAACGGTTACAGGAGTTAAGGTCAGTATATTAAAAGAAAAATGATACTGTGGGAAAAACAGACGGCCGGAGAAAATTGTTCATATTCTGAACATATTTCCGGCTGTCTTCTTTTTTTTGTTATTTTCCGGGATTATGCATACTTTAACAATAAATTTTTGCACAGTTTTAATAAAGATTAACATTTTTAAGCTGTGAATAACAAAATTGTGTATTTTTTTATTATTCAGGTCTGCTGAAAAAACCTTTTTTTTGTTAACAGAAGAACTTAGAATTTATAGATAAATTGTTTGTGAAACTGTACAATGTACCCATAAATAAAAACAATTGTTTGTGTAATTGTTCAACAAAACTAATGACTAATATACTGATAGACGGAAAACAGCACAAAAATTGTAAATAAGAGGGAGTGATGAAAAGAGTGGCACGACAGAAATCAGCAGTAAATGTTGCACAGCCGGTCAGTTTCGGAAAGAGGTTAAAAAGAAGCAGTTCCCTGTATTTATTAATGCTTCCTTCTCTTGTGATTATGTTTCTATTTACCTATATACCGATGTACGGCGTAACCATTGCATTTAAGGATTTTACGCCTGCCCGGGGAATTATGGGAAGCAGCTGGGCAGGGCTGAAGTATTTCAGGCAGTATTTTAATTCCTACCAGTTCTGGATTACCATTAAGAATACCCTGGTAATCAGTATCTACAGTATTATTGTTACCTTCCCGCTGCCGATTGCGCTGGCCCTGATGTGCAATCAGATGACAAGAAAAGGGTTTAAAAAGTTTTTCCAGGTATCCACATATCTTCCGCATTTTATATCCACCGTTGTTATGTGCGGTATGATTATCCTCTTCCTGTCTCCCAGCCAGGGGATTATAGCAAAGCTGTTGGGCTATCTTGGAATCACACTACCCAACCTTATGGGGCAGCCTTCCGCTTTTTCCAGTATTTATGTATGGACGGAAGCATGGCAGCATGTAGGATGGGACAGTATCCTTTATATAGCAGCCCTGTCAGCGGTAGACCCTTCCCTGTATGAAGCGGCTACCATGGACGGCGCAAGCAAATGGCAGAAGCTTGTAAACATCGATATCCCGATGCTTCTTCCTACCGCAACAATTATGTTTATACTCCGTACCGGAAGCATTATGAGCGTTGGATTTGAAAAGGTTTATCTGCTTCAGAATACCCTGAACAGCAGTGCAAGTGAGATTATTTCCACTTATGTGTATAAGATGGGTCTGGTAAGCAGCCAGTATAGCCTGTCGGCGGCAATCGGCCTGTTCAACAACATAATAAACCTGGTATTGCTCCTTTCTGTGAATTATATTTCGAAGAAGATGAGTGATACTTCACTGGTATAGGGGGAAGAAAAATGGCGCGACAAAAAGAAATGGCCAGTACCGGAATAAAAGTCAGAAAATCAGCAAATGACAAAGTATTTGATTTTTTCCTTTATCTCCTGGCAGCTATCATCATAATAATTGTTTTGTATCCGATGTACTTCATTGTTATTGCTTCTATCAGCAATCCGGCGGATGTATCGGCAGGAAATATTGTATTGCTGCCCAAAGGAATCAATTTCAAAGGATATATGAAGCTCGGGGAATATACGCAGCTTTGGGTCGGATATAAGAATACCATACTATATACATTATTAGGGACAGTGCTTTCCCTGGTGGTAAATATTCCGGCCGCGTATGCGCTTTCCAGAAAGGAATTGTGCGGAAAGAAGCTGTTTACAATTTACTACCTGATCCCCATGTTCTTTACAGGCGGCCTGATACCTACCTATCTGGTAGTAAAGGATTTCAACCTGCTTGATAATTTCTGGGTAATGGTAGTTCCATTCTCTGTTATTACTTATTATATTATTGTGGCAAGGACGTTTTTTAACAACAGTATCCCGGATGATTTATGGGAAGCCGCCCAGATTGACGGCTGCGGCAACCTGAATTTCTTCTTCAAAATCGTTCTTCCCCTTTCCAAGGCGGTAATCGCGGTAATCGCGCTGTGGACGGCGGTTGGACAGTGGAATTCCTACTTTAATGCTTTGATTTACCTGAGAAGTCCCGAACTGCAGCCCCTGCAGCTTGTTTTGAGAAATATTCTGATAAGCAACCAGAAAATCAGCGCCATGACCACAGGCGCCGCCGCAGTTGAGGCAAAGCAGATGGCCGACCTGATTAAATATGCAATCATTGTAATATCCTCGGCGCCTATTATGTGTATGTACCCTTTTGTGCAGAAATACTTCAATCAGGGCGTTATGCTTGGTTCCCTGAAGGGATGAGAAAAATTACAGGCAGCCTGTCCGCTGAATGTGCGGACCTGCCTGAACTGTTTCAAAGGTATTACTTGCTTCGTAAGCAAATGTACATTATAAAATGTTATTAAAGAAAAGGAGAGATGAAAATGAGCTATTGGAAAAAAGCACTGAGTATTGGTCTGGCAGCAGTAATGACCGCATCCATGCTTGCAGGCTGCGGCGGAAGCGGCGGAACTGCAAAGGAGACGGCAGCATCGGGAGGGGATACTGCAGGAACCCAGGCTGCGGCGGATAATACGGCTTCAGAGGATATTCCTACCTATACAATCGCAACTGTTCGCTGGACGGATGCATGGCCTACTGATTTCCTGGAAAGCGGATTTATGAAGGAACTGGAAGAAAAGCATGGAATCAATATTGAGTGGCAGGTTTATTATGACAGTGACTGGCAGGAGCAGAAATCCCTTCTGCTGGCATCCGGGGACCTTCCTGATGCATTCTTTGGTTCTATCTGCCTGAAGGATACGGATATTGCCCAGAATAAGGACTATTTCCTGGAGCTTACCGACCTGATTGATCAGAATATGCCTAACCTGAAAGCAGTTTTTGAAAAAGAACCCGAGCTGCTGGCACGGGCAAAGGATCGTAATGGGGAAATCTACAGCCTTGTAAAGAAGCTGCCCTTAAGGCCTGAGGTATGCGGCAATGTTCTGTATATCAATAAGGACTGGCTGGATAATCTGGGGCTGGAAGTTCCCAAGACCTATGAGGAACTGGAAAGCGTACTGGAAGCATTTGCAACTCAGGATGCGGATGGAGACGGCGATCCCACAAATGAAATCGGAATTACCGGCAATGTAAGCTTATATACCTTAAGCGGATGTTTGAGAAGCTATCTGTCACCCTTTGGTACCATGGTAAGCAGGGATAACAACTATATGGGCCTTGTAGATGGGAAACCTGTATTCATGCCGGTGGAAGAAAACTATAAAGAATCAGTTAAATGGTTCAGCGACATGTATCAGAAGGGAATTATCGACCCTGAGTTCTTTACCCAGGAAGAATCCATGAGAAGAAGTAAACTGCAGGCAGAAGGCGGTTCACAGGTAGGCCTGGTTTCCGCATGGACTGCAGATGCTGAGACAGGTCTGAACGCAGGACAGTTCATTCCTCTTGAAGCCGTTACAGGACCTGATGGAAAACATCATGTTGAAAATGCGCAGAACTTCCTTGATATTTCTGACAGAGAGCTTTTAATCACAAAGAACTGTGAAAATCCTGAGAAGCTTCTTGCATGGGCGGATGATTTCTATACGGATCTGGCTTCACTGCAGACCTTCTACGGCTCCATTCCGGATCAGGTGAAGGATAATGGAGACGGCACTTATGAAGTACTTGTTCCCACTGACGGAAGTTCACTGGATACATCTGCATGGTCCAATTCCATGCGTGACTTCGGGCCGAAGTATATGAATCCTGAATTCTATGATAAGGTAAGCCTTCCTGCAGACCAGGGCGATGGAATCAAGCTGTCTGAGGACGCTGTCAACGGCAAATATGTTGCTGAGGACAATGTAGTCGCTTTCCCTATGGTAAAATACACAGATGAAGAACTGACACAGCTGACATCTCTTGGTACGGATATTTATAAATACGTGGAAGCACAGTTCGCACACTGGGTAGTTGACGGAGGCATCGATGAAGAATGGGATGCTTACCTGAAACAGCTGGATAACATGGGCTTACAGGATCTGCTGACAATTCAGAACCAGGCTTATGATGCATACCTTGAATCCATGGGCAAATAAATAATTACCGGGTGCATATCCTGTGGGGTGTGCACCCTGTTTTTAGCTGAAGAGCAGAGTAAGAAAGGATAAATTATGATTTCAGAAAAAAACAACTGCCTTATTTACCAATACGATAATGAAACAGTTCAGATCGAAGCATGGGGGAAGAATGCGGTCAGAATAAGGGCCACCATGAATGCTTCTTTTACCGGACATGACTGGGCGCTGGAGGAAAAGCCGGAGAGCCTGGGAGAAATACAGATATATGATGATAAGGATGCATCCGCTGTTGTCTATGCCAATATGTACAGCGGGAAAAATGAATCCTTTGGTTCCCTTACGAACGGGAAAATCACGGCAACAGTCAATGCGGACGGCGTGATCTCCTTCTATAACCAGGACAAAAAGCTTCTTCTTAAGGAGCAGTGGAAACGGCTGAAGGACACACCCAGTATGCCCTTAAATGTTTACGGCAGGGAATTTAAAGCTGTAGCGGGAGATTCCTTCCGTACAGTTTCCAGGTTTATAGCGGATGATGATGAAAAAATATTCGGAATGGGACAATATCAGCAGAAATATATGAATATGAAGGGCTGTATGCTGGAGCTGGCGCAGAGAAATTCCCAGGTAAGCGTTCCTTTTTATGTGTCCAGTATCGGTTACGGATTCCTATGGAATAATCCGGCGGTAGGCAGGGTAACCTTCGGTATAAACGGTACGGAGTGGCTTGCTGAATGTACGAAGGAGCTGGATTATCTTGTTATTGCAGGAGATACGCCGGCGGAAATAGAAGAAACCTATATGGGGCTTGTAGGTAAAGCGCCCATGATGCCTGATTATGGAATGGGCTTCTGGCAGTGTAAGCTGCGCTATCAGACACAGGAGCAGCTGTTGGAGGTTGCCAGGAAATACAAGTCACTGGGACTTCCTCTGGATGTGATTGTTGTGGACTTCTTCCATTGGACACAACAGGGCGAGTATAAATTTGATGAAAAATACTGGCCGGATGTCCCGGGAATGTGCAGGGAATTAAACGAGATGGGAATCAGGGTTATGGTTTCCGTATGGCCAACCGTGGATTACCGTTCGGAGAATTTCCAGGAAATGATGGAAAAAGGTTATCTGGTACGTACGGAAAGCGGTGTGCGCATTGCCATGACCTGCTTTGGCCAGGAGCTCTTCTTTGATGCTACAAACCCGGATGCCAGAAGCTATGTATGGAGCAAAATCAAACAGAACTACTGGGATAAAGGTGCAAGGCTGTACTGGCTGGATGTGGCGGAGCCGGAATACACTACCTATGACTATTCCAATTACAGATATCAGCTGGGAAGCGTAATGGAGGTAGGAAATATTTATCCGAAAATGTATACACAGGGCTTCTATGAAGGTATGAAGGAGCAGGGGGATGAAATGCCCGTAAACCTGGTTCGTTCTGCCTGGGCCGGCAGTGCGAAGTATGGCGCGCTTGTTTGGTCAGGTGATATTGTCAGCACCTTTGAATGCTTCCGCAGGCAGATGAGGGCGGGGCTTTCCATGGCCATGGCGGGAATACCCTGGTGGACAACCGATATTGGCGGTTTTCACGGCGCCAGAGGGGATGATCCTTCCTTCAGGAAGCTTTTTATCCGCTGGTTCCAGTATGCATGCTTCTGTCCGGTAATGCGCCTCCATGGAAACAGGGAGCCGCAGAAGGGCTTTGAAGGAGATGTGGTATCCGGAATCGGCCTGTTTGGATCAGGGGCGGATAACGAGGTATGGAGCTTCGGGGAGGAAGTTTTTGAAATCTGTAAGAAATATATGTTCCTGAGGGAAGCGCTCAGGCCTTATATAAAAGAACAGATGCTTTTGACCCATGAAAAGGGAACGCCTGTGATGAGACCTCTGTTTTATGATTTCCCTCAGGATAAAAGGGCATGGGAAGTGGATGACACCTATATGTTTGGTACGGACTTCTGCGTGGCACCGGTAATGGAAGAGGATGTATATGAAAGATCCGTATATCTTCCCCTGGGCTGCAGCTGGAAGGACGTATTCAGCGGTATCTGCTATGAAGGCGGGCAGACGGTTACCGTGGATGCCCCCATGGATAAAATTCCGGTGTTTGTAAAGGCCGGAAGCAAATGGGAAATTAATGTGTAAAGTAAACCGTAACTGAAAAGGAACGGGACAGCTGCTGCAAAACAGTAATCGGCAGTCTGGAAACAGTTGCTTTGACTGCGGATAGCGATATAATAGAATTGAAGGAAATGCCTGGCAGGGAATCTTATGTGGTCTTTTTATCCTGCCAGGCAATTTTACTATTCCGGGAGGAAATGACATGGCGGAAAAAAATGAAAAGAAACATAAAAGTATGGGAAAGCTCACCATACAGGTCATGATTCCTGTAATTATTCTGTTTCTTGGAATTCTTGTGGTTATGTTCCAGAGCATGTTTGAAGCCAGACAGCTGGTATACCGTTATATCGAGGACACGGCAAGGCTCTATGTGGAACAGATTAATACGGATATTACCAAAATCAATTATGAAATTGTCACCCTCACGAGTAAAAAGGGGGAAGCGAACAACATACCTGCCGGAGTCAGGCCGGAGGACAGTCAGTATTACCCGATTCTTAATGAATTAGTGGAGCAGAACCGTAATCTGAAAATACGTTATAAGGAGCCATGCTGCTTTTTTGTCTATCTTGAGGAAGCAGATTTATTCATATCCGACAGCGGAAGCGTTTTCAAGGACAGCCAGAAACAGGGGCTCAGCAATGTTCTTATGGAAGAACTGCGAATGAGGAAAGGGGAGAGGACGCCTTATTCGCAATGGTATTTTGTCAATGACGGAGAACAGGATTATGTATTCAGCCGTTTTTCAAAGAATGGGATGACAATGGGGTGCGCAATCAGGCTGGAGGAATTGTTTAATACGCTTCATATCAACAGCCTGGGCTATGAAGGAATTCCATATATCCTGGATAAAGATGGGACAATTTTTGTATCCTCCAGGGACAGGGATAAAATTGATCCGGAGACGCTGAAGCGGATTGCCGGGAAAAGGGCAGGAATCTTTTCGGAGAGCGTAATTTACTCCTTTCCTATCAGCGGAATCATAGGCGAAACCCGGGCATTTCATATAATGATATCACCAAGCGGCGGCATACTTGAAAAAATTATGCGCCTGCAGGTAATTCTTGTATTCCTTTCCATAGGAATTATCGTTGGATGCGCGCTGGTGATCAGGGTATACTATCAGAGTGTCCTCAGGCCTATGAAGCAGTTTGTAAACAGCCTGAAAAATACGGAGGAGGAGCAGTGGATCAATGAAAACGGAAACAACAATATTCTGGAGCTGGAAATGGCAAGCAAGGAGTTCAAGGGACTGCTGCGGAAAATAAAGGCGCTGAAAATCGACATTTATGAGAAGGAGCTTGCCCGCCAGAAAACGGAGCTGGAGGCTATGCAGATGCAGATTAAGCCCCATTTTTATCTGAACTGCCTGAGCCTGATTCACGGAATGGCCGATGTGGCTAAACAGGAAAAAATTGTTTATATAACAGAAATCCTGTCAAATTACATGCGTTATGTCATGAGGGATGCCTTTGAGCCCAGACAGCTGAAGGAGGAAATCGAATTTATCCAAAACTATGTGGAAATTCAGCAAATCCGGTATGGAAAAGAGGCATTTTCCTTTGAAGTCATTATGGATAGTAATATGGAGGAATATCTTGTTCCCACACTCATCATCCATAATTTTGTGGAAAACGCGATTACTCATGCCGTATCTCTGGATAACCATGTGGAGATTACCTTATACATTGTAAATGAAAACTATGAGGATGGTGAATATCTGTATATCTGTGTTTCCGACACCGGAAAAGGATTCCCGCCGGATATTCTGGAAGCAATTGAGCAGGATAAACCTATTTATTATAATGACAGGAAGCATATCGGCATTCAGAATTCGCTGAAAAGGCTGAAAATCATGTACGGGGATAAGGCAAAAATAAATTTTACCAATATGGATGAGGGCTATGGAGCTGTTGTTGAAATAACCATTCCAGTGAAGAAGCCATAAAACCGGTAATTATTTCTTCGTGGACAGTAACCTGCGGCTTGCCGGGCGATGCATAAAGGCGCATAAATCAGCCGGTGTGTTTGACTATGCCCATAAAGTATTGTAAACTGAATTGTAGCTGTAAACGATTTGAACAGCTGCACTGAATTTATAACAAAAACGGGAGGGCAGACAAATGAAATTTTCAGAAATGCCTTATGAAAGAGTGGATTTCAATAAGGTAGAGGAAGAATTCAAACAGCTGATGAAGGAGTTTGGGGAAGCTGCTACAGGGGAAGGACAGTTTGCCGTACATCAAAAATACTACCGGCTCAGGGATAAGGTGGATACGATGATGACCATTGCGCAGATCCGTCATGACGTGAATACTGCCGATGCTTTTTACAGCGCGGAGCAGGATTACTATGATGAGCAGAGCCCGAAGTACAGCAACATGATCATTGAATATCAGACACTGCTGTATGATTCCCCTTACAGGAAGGAACTGGAGGAGAAAATAGGAGCCGTGGCCTTTAAGAACATGGAGCTTGCCAGAAAATCCATGGATGAGATATTGATTCCCCTGCTCCAGGAAGAAAACGCGCTTACCACCACCTACGAAAAAATTCCGGCGGAGGCCGAATTTGACTGGGATGGGGAGAAAGTAAATATCTCACGGATCAAGGCCTACATGAAGGATACGGATCGAAGCATCCGGAAGAAGGCCTGGGATAAGCTGTCCGCCTTCTTTTTGGAGCATGAGAAGGAGCTGGACGATATCTATGACAAGCTAGTGAAAAACCGTACGGAGCAGGCCCGGAAAATGGGTTATGAGAACTATGTGGAGCTGGGCTATTACCGCATGGGACGCAACTGCTATGATAAGGATGCGGTGGAAGCCTTCCGGAAGCAGGTAAAGGAGGATTTCGTCCCCTTTGTGGAGAAGCTTCATGACAGAAGGAGAGAGCGTCTGGGCCTGGAGAAGCTTTCCTTTATTGATGAGGGTGTTTATTTTAAGGATGGTAATCCCAAGCCAACAGGAACGCCGGAGGAAATCCTGGCGGCAGGGCAGCGGATGTACAGCGAGCTTTCCGTGGAAACAAAGGAATTCTTTGATTTCATGAGGGAAAATGAACTGTTTGATGTGCTGGGCCGTAAAAATAAGAGGGTGGGAGGCTACATGACCTATCTTCCCGTATATCAGGCGCCCTTTATTTTTGCCAATTTCAATGGGACCAGCGGGGATGTGGATGTGATCACCCATGAATGCGGACATGCATTCCAGGGGTATCTGTCCGGTAAAGATCCCATCCGCGAGCACAGTGATATTACGATGGAGACGGCGGAATGCCATTCCATGTCCATGGAATTTTTCACGGAAAAATGGATGGACTGGTTTTTCGGAGATAAGGCGGATGCTTACAGGGAAATGCATTTTGAAGATGCGATGATGTTTATTCCCTATGGCTGTATGGTGGATGAGTTCCAGCATATTGTTTACGAAAGCCCTGAGCTGACCCCGGCGGAGAGGAAGGAAGCCTGGAGCAGGCTGGAAAAGGAATATAAGCCTCATCTGGATTACGAAGGAGATCCCTTCTTCGGAAACGGCGGTTTCTGGCAGCAGCAGCACCATATTTACAGCTTCCCCTTCTATTATATTGACTATGTAATTGCACAGACGGTTGCCTTTGAATATAAGCTGTGGATGGATGAGGATTTTGATGCGGCCTGGAAGAGCTATCTGAAGCTGTGCAGGCTGTCCGCTTCGGACTTTTTCACGAACATGATAAAGGATGCGGGGCTGAAGCTTCCCTTTGAGGAAGGCTGTATGAAGGAAATCGCGGAGAAACTGGAAAAGAAGCTGATGAAAGAAGCATAATATTGTATGAATTATATTATCTTGGACCTGGAATGGAATCAGGGAAACGAACAGAGGGAAAAACAGCTGAAGGAGCTGCCGTTTGAAATTATTGAAATCGGTGCGGTGAAATTAAACAGCCGCATGGAAATATGCGACAGCTTCCATGAGCTGATACGGCCGCAGGTTTATAAGGAAATGCATTATATGACAAAGAAGCTCCTCCAGCTTGATATGGATGAGCTTCAGGACGGCCGCGCCTTTCCTGAGGTAATACGCAGTTTCCTTGCCTGGTGCGGGACGGAGGAGTTTATGTTCGGCACCTGGGGGCCGCAGGATTTGACGGAGCTTCAGCGGAATATGAAATATTTCGGTCTGCCACCGCTCAGTCCCAGGCCCCTGAAGTTCTATGATGTCCAGAAGCTGTTCAGCATTGCCTTTGAGGATAAAAAATCCCGCCGCAATCTGGAATACGCGGTGGATTATCTTGCCTTATCCAAAGATGTCCCGTTCCACAGGGCATTGAGCGACGCCTACTATACGGGCCGGGTGCTGGAAAGGATCAAGGATCCGCAGGTACTGCAGAAGGTTTCCTTTGACGGCTTCAACGTCCCCCATAATAAGAGGGATGAGATTCATATAGTTTTTGATGATTATGCGAAGTATATTTCCAGGGAGTTCAGTGATAAAGGAGAGCTTCTTGCGGATAAGGAGGTGGCTTCCACAAAGTGCTATCTGTGCCACCGCAACCTGAAAAGAAAAATCAGATGGTTCACTCCCAACGGAAAGCATTATTACAGTGTTTCCTATTGTGAGAAGCATGGATACATGAAAGGGAAAATCCGTATCAGGAAGGCGGATGACGATGGGGTTTATGCGGTAAAGACCATGAAGTTCATTTCCGAGGAGGAGGCCGCTGAGATTTTCCAGAAAAAAGAAAGGGCGCGGGAGATACGCAGGATGAAGCGCCATAAAGAGGCAGCAGGGGATGAATAATCCCCTGCTGTTTTAAGTTCGGTGCGTTAACCGGAAGATAGTTAAGATAATTTCAGTCCCGGATAACCAGGCAGAAGGGATGTCCGCCAGGAACGGACAGCGTAAACCATTTACTGCCGCCATACTGGGCCGCTACGGGCCTGGCATCCGGACGGACAGCCTTTACCAACGCTTCATGCAGCGCCTTCTTACCTTTAAAGAAAGAATTAATACCCGTCAGGTCCCTTCGTATATCTGTCAAAATCAATGGTACTGGTTTTCCGCCGTTTGCTGCGTTTCAGGCTGATTTTCCGCCTTTTTCCAAAGCTGTAGTTCCTTATGAGGGAAATGACATATATTATCAGGAACAATACCAGAACAGCGATAGCGACGCCGATCAGGATCAGCTTGATATTAATATAGTAAACCTTTCCCGGAGCAACGCTTGGTTTCGTCGTCTTATCGGACGCGGTTACCTTCTGAGGGACCATTTCAATGGAGGCGCTTCCGACAAAGGTGCCGTTATAGGTAAAATCAATTTTTACCGCAGTCCCCTTTGCGCTGTCGTCATAGTTCAGGCTGGATTCCAAATCCTTATAATCCGCGGTGTTGGGGAGGACAATGATATCCGAGGGATTGATGGTGAGCAGCGGAGAGGAATTTCCAAATACATCGCTGTCCGATTCAAAAAAGCTGTTGTTCCCCACGGCGTATCTGGTGTCTGCTTCTGAGACATTAACCGCGCGGAAATTGCTGAAACCGTAATTAAACAATTCTATGGTATCCGTGTACTGCGCGGGTGATTCTTCCTTCAGGATCACGCATATGAGCTTGAGCCCGTCCTTCTGCGCACAGGATACAAGGGTCTGCCTTGCTTCGGAGGTATAACCGGTCTTGCTGCCCACAAGGTATTCGTAGGCATAGGTTTTACCGGGATACAGCTGGTTCTTGCTGTGGATATTCATTTCCTGGCTGACGGTTGCAGAAGCAGGGATGGTGTAATTGGCCGTATCCGACATTTTGCACAGCAGGTCATTGGAAAAAAAAGCGCGTGCGATGAGCGCCAGATCATAGGCCGAGGTGTAGTGATTCTCATCAAAGGTTCCATTCGTGGTCACAAAATGGGAATCCCTGCAGCCAAGCTCCCTGGCCCTCTGATTCATCAGATCCACAAAGGCGCCCATGCTTCCGCTGATGTGTTCGCCGATGGCGTTGCCTACCTCATTGGCGGAGCCTACGAGCAGGCCGTATAGCGACTGCTCCATGGTGATCTGCTCTCCCGGCTTAATGCCGATGTTGGAATCCGTCTGCCAGTCAATGCTTGCGACCGCTTCATTGGAGTAGGTTACAATATCGTCAAGAGGACAGTTCTCAATTGCGATCAGGGCAGTCAGAATTTTCGTAACGCTGGCGGGATAGAGCTGATCATGGATATTTTTTTCATAAAGAATGGCCCCGGTATTGGCTTCCATAATTATGGCGGCCTGTGCCCCGATCAGGGGCCCTGCGGGCCAGTTTTCCCACTCATTGGACTGGACGGGAAGCTCTTTGCGGGCCTCTGCCTCCTCCTGAAAGCTGTTGCCGCCGGCAGCAGGCGCCGCTGCCGCAGTCAGGGGAGCGGAAAGAAAAAGTACCGGTAATAAGAGCAGAGAGGACAGAAAACACACAACGCTGCGGCCTGTCCTGATATGGATAAGAGAAGATAACTTCATTAACATCACCTTTATTCCTGCATAAACGGACCGATGGAGCAAAGGGCTCAATTCCGGGCCGCATACAGTTTTTTCCGTGCCGGATAAAAGAAATGCGGCGGGGAAGACAGACTTACCGCATTTTTTATCTGCTAGTATACATTTTTACCGCTTTCATCATACACTATCCGGCAATAAATTTTAAGGGCTTTAAGGAAAAATTCATAAAGTTTATACTGCTGGCGCTGCAGTTCCCGGATTCATGATTATGAGACAGCTTCTTTTCAAGCAGGGGAAGTTAGTGTAAAATAGAAAAGAGAAAATTGTAAGCAAAAAATAGGGTAAAATCCCGGTAACTGTTCAGCAGGTCAGCGCATTTACTGCGTTGACCGTAAGAAAGTGATTCAAGAGTGCTAAAATCCATCGCCAAAGGCGATTTAGGATGGATTTTAGCAGTAACTGTGAGGGGTACTGAACAGTTACAAATCCCGCATATTGTGGTTTTGTAGCTGGGGAGGTACTGAACGGTTACGCGGGTTCATAAATAAGGAGGAAAGTAATGAGACTGAAAAACGTACCAGGTTCCAGGGAGGTAATCGCAGAGAGCCGTTTTGTGATACATAACCCGGAGGAGAACAAGGGAAAATGGGCCGGGGTGTTCGGAAATGATGCGCCGCTTCATATTGAAATAGGAATGGGCAAGGGCAGGTTCCTCATGGATATGGCAAAGCTGCACCCGGAGGTGAATTATGTGGGAATTGAGAAATATTCCAGCGTGCTGCTGCGAGCCATACAGAAGATGGAGGAGGAAGAGCTTCCAAATGTCAGGTTTATCCGCATGGACGCGGAAGAAATCACCAATGTATTCGGCAGGGGAGAGGTGGAGCGGATTTATCTGAATTTTTCCGATCCTTGGCCGAAGGACAGGCATGCGAAGCGGCGTCTGCCTTCCAGGCAGTTTCTGGCGCGGTATGATGAAATCCTGAAAAAGGATGGGACAATTGAGTTTAAGACGGACAACAGGCTGCTCTTTGATTTTGCGCTGGAGGAGCTGGAGCCGGCAGGCTGGAGGGCGGATGTTGTGACATTCGATCTGCATGGGGATGAGAAGCTTGTGCAGGGGAATGTGATGACGGAATATGAAGAACGCTTTTCCTCCATGGGAAATCCGATTTGCAAATATATTATCAGAAGGTAATGCCCGTCATATTTTTTCTGGTGATTCACAGGCATTTTATGTATTTTCCCCAAGAGCATTCCCCCACAGGAGGAGTGCTTTTTGTGTATTTTAACAATTTTTCTCCTTGCAAAGCGGAATTATATGTAATATGCTAAAGGCATGGGAAAATCCATTGGATTTTCCGCCAGTAAGACTGTCCTGGTATGGAAACAATAAAAACGGTCAAGACTATAATAACAAAAGAGTCATAGGACAAGGAGGCAGACAAATGGAATATAAATTTACATCAGCAGATTTTGAGAAGGAAGTGCTGCAATCGGACAAGCCGGTGCTTGTGGATTTCTTTGCAGACTGGTGCGGCCCCTGTAAGATGATGGCGCCGGTGGTGGAGCAGCTGGCGGAGGAACTGGAAGGGAAAGCCAAGGTCGGCAAGCTGAATATTGATGAGAATATGGACATCGCTGAGAAATACCGTGTTATGAATATTCCCACCTTCCTTATTTTCAAGGACGGGCAGGAGAAGGAAAGAATTGTTGGCGCAGTATCCAAGAATGAATTGAAAAACAAACTGGAGCAGACGTTGGCTTAACAGCCAGCGTCCGTTTTCTCATGGCGTTATGCCGTGATTTGGAAGGTAAGCCGCGGCGGTGAGCAGCCGGGCGGTTATGAGTTTAAAGTTGAGGGGAAATGGGTTTATGTACATACTCTTTTTTTTGCTGTGGGTGCTTTTTAACGGACAGGTCACATTGGAAATCGTCCTGTTTGGAATCGTCATTGCGGGGGCGGTCTATGCCTTCTGCTGCAAATTTCTGGACTACAGCCCCGGGAAGGACTGGATGATACTGAAGAAATCAGGATACATCCTCGCTTATCTTGGGGTTCTTATCTGGGAAATCATCAAAGCCAATGCGGCAACTCTCAAGCTTATTGTTTCTCCCCATACCAGGGTCCATCCTGTAATCGTCCGCTTCCGCGCGGATTTAAGGACAAGGACGGCACGGGTGCTGCTGGCCAATTCCATCACGCTTACGCCGGGGACGATCACAGTAGCCCTGGAGGATAATGAATATACGGTACACTGTCTGGACAGGCGCTTTGGCGAAGGCCTTGCGGACAGTTCCTTTGTGCGTTTGCTGCACAAAATAGAAGGGCAGGTGGCACAATGACCGGTTTGGAGCAGGCATATGAAACAGTATTTACGGCGGCGCTTGTCTTTCTGGGAGTCATGCTGCTGCTGTGCCTGATAAGGGCGGTGCGCGGGCCGCGTGTGGCGGACCGGCTGGTGGCCGTGAATATGATGGGAACCATGGTTATGGTTATGATAGCTATCCTGGCCCTCCTGATGAAGGAAGGCTATCTGGTGGATATCTGTATCATTTACGCCATGATAAGCTTTCTGGCGGTAATCGTACTGACCAAGGTTTATATGGGTGTTTACCGCGAAAGGAAGGATCGGGAAAAAGAGGAAGGTAAGGAGGAAGCGGCTCATGAATCTTGAAATACTCCGTTTTATTATAGGAACCATTGTCCTGATAATCGGCCTGCTTACCTTTGCCCTTGAGGTTTTCGGTTCCTATCGTTATGAATTTGTACTCAACAGGATGCATGCGGCGGCGCTGGGGGATACCCTGGGAATCGGGATATCGCTCACGGGGCTGATTATTTTTTCGGGACTGAATTTTACCAGCCTGAAAATGCTGCTTGTCATCGTTTTTTTATGGTTTGCGTCTCCGGTTTCTTCTCATCTGATCTCCCGTCTGGAGGTCATGACGGATGAAACGCTGCCGGAACACTGCGAGCTTGATTACCTGAAAGAGGAAGAGCGGGAAGAAGCTTAAGGAAATAGGAAGGAGATTGCTATGCAGACATTTACATATCTGTTGATGGGCTTTCTGGTGATTTGCGCGGTTTCTGTGAGCTTTTCCAAGAACCTGCTTAATTCCATCCTGATATTCATGTCCTACAGCCTGGTCATGTCGATTATATGGATTCTCCTGGAATCGCCGGATCTGGCAATTACGGAGGCCGCCGTAGGGGCCGGCGTCACCAGCGTGCTTTTCTTTGTAACGCTGAAAAAAATCCATGCAATCCGGAGGGAGGACGACGAAAATGACGGAAAAGAATAGCAGCCGTTTTTCCCGGTGGTTTTATGGGGAAGAGGATCCGTTGCTGGGACGGGTGGAAATGCAGCCGCAGAAGGAATATGTGGAAGAGGAAGCCAGCGTCCAGGAAAGGATGCGGGAGCATCAGCAGCTGCAGGAAAAAGTATATGATATGGAGCATAACAAGAAGCTCCTTCTTTTTAATAAGGCTTACCGTGTGATGGCGGTGGTTTTCTGTATCTGCCTCATTGCCATTATGCTTGTGGCGGTTTCCTATCTTCCCAGGACGGGAAATGCGGCCAATCCTGACAACAACGAGGTTTCGGAGCGGTATATCACAAAGGGGCTTCAGGAAACAGGGGCGGTGAATATCGTTACGGGAATGATCCTGGATTACCGTGCCTTTGATACCTTCGGCGAATCCAATGTGCTTTTTATTGCAACGATTACGGTGCTGATTCTGCTGCGTATTGATAAAAAGGAGAAGAAAGAGGGCGACAGTCCCGATTCTTCCATGACCCAGTCGGAGGCCGAAGCCAACGACAGGATCTATGAGCCGAAAAATGATCTGATTCTGCAGAAGGTGGCGGGCTTTCTTGTTCCGCTCATCATGATTTTCGGTATTTATGTCATACTGAACGGACATCTGTCCCCCGGCGGCGGTTTTTCCGGCGGCGCGATTATCGGTGCGGGACTGATTTTATACCTGAATGCTTTCGGCTTTGCCAAAACGGAGCGGTTTTTTACCGAAAAAACCTATAAGTGGATCTGCTTCGGCGCGCTGACCTGTTACTGTCTGGCCAAAAGCTATTCCTTTTACATGGGAGCCAATCATCTGGAAAGCGGGATTCCGCTGGGGACGCCGGGGGCTATTTTAAGCAGCGGGCTGATACTGGTCCTGAATATCTGCGTCGGCCTGGTGGTGACCTGCACCATGTACGCATTTTATGCCTTATTCCGGAAGGGGGGATTCTAGGATGGGCGGGAACCTGTTATCCAACTATGGCGAAGCCATTGCCATGATCCTGTTCGGCATCGGATTCTCCAATCTTCTTCTTCAGAAGAACCTGATTAAAAAAATAATCGGCCTTAACATCATGGATACCGCCGTTTATCTGTTCCTTGCGGAAAAAGGCTTTATCATGGGGCGCAAGGCGCCCATCGTAGTGGACGGAATCCAGGCGGTGGAGAACTATATCAATCCGGTGCCCAGCGGGCTGGTGCTCACGGGAATCGTGGTTTCCGTATCCGTTACGGCGCTGATGCTCTCCCTCACCATCCGGCTGTACCGCAGGTACCATACGCTGGATTTGGATGAAATTTCGGCCAGGCTGAAAAAGGAGGGGCTGTAAATGGATTTTGTACAGAATTTTCCCTTCTTCTCCATTTTTTTATCCATGTTCTCAGGCACGGTGAGCTCGGTGCTCCCGGCGAAGGCCGCCAAATGGGTGAATACCTTCGTTATCGGCGCCGTGGGCTGTATGTCGGCTGTTCTGCTGGTGTATCTCATGGGAAAAGGCGCCAGCTATACTTATATGATGGGACATTTCCCGGCTCCCTGGGGAAACGAAATCCGGGCGGGCGTCCTGGAAGCGGGCATGGCGCTGTTTTTCTGTGTTATCATGCTGCTTTCCATGATGGGCGGGCGGAAGAAGCTGTTAGGCGAGGTGGAATACAGCAAGCATAATCTGTATTACATTCTTACCGACCTGCTTTTAAGCTCCCTGCTGGCTCTGGTATATACAAACGACCTGTTCACCGCCTATGTATTCGTGGAAATCAACACCATTTCCGCCTGTGGGTTGATTATGATCCGGCAGAACGGACGGACGATAGAGGCGGCGGTAAGGTATATGATCATGAGCCTTTTGGGAAGCGGCCTCCTCCTGGTGGGCATTTCCATGCTCTATGATATGACAGGGCATCTGCTCATGAGCAATATCAAGGAGAGCGTGGGTGAAATCGTGGCCCATGGGGAATATCAGGTTCCGCTGGTGGTAACCATCGGCCTTATCTGTGTTGGCCTTGCCATAAAAAGCGCGCTGTTTCCCTTCCATTCCTGGCTTCCGGATGCCTACGGCTATTCTACGGTATCCTCTGCGGCCATGCTGTCCAGCCTGGTATCCAAGGGGTATATTTTCCTGCTGATCAAAATCTTCTACCGGGTAATCGGATTTGATATTATTGCGGGAAATAAAATCATAAACGTGCTGTTTGTTTTCGGCCTGATGGGAATGATATTCGGTTCCTTAAGCGCTATCAAGGAAAATGACATCCGGCGGATGATTTCTTTTTCCAGTGTGGCGCAGATAGGTTATATTTATATGGGCTTCGGGCTGGGAACCGAGCTGGGGATGGTAGCGAGCATTTTCCACATCCTTTCCCATGCGGCAACCAAATCCCTGCTGTTTATTTCGGCCATCGGCCTGACGGACGTATCAAAGGGCAGCAGGAAGTTCCAGGATCTGACGGGAGCCGCCTACCGCCATAAAATTGCGGGCATCGGCTTTACCGTGGGCTCCCTGTCCATGGTTGGCATGCCGCTGTTTTCCGGGTTTGTGAGCAAGCTGCTGTTTGCCCAGGCCTCAATCGGCCATGCCTATAAAATGCTTCCCGCATTGATCGTGCTCGGCATCAGTACTATTTTGAATGCAATCTATTTCATGAAGACCGTGATCCGTATTTTCGTTCCGGAAAGACGGTCCGACTGTGAAGTGATTACCATAAAAAGTGAAAAAACCTATGCGCTGACCATCGTACTTTTTATCGCTTTGAACATTGCGCTGGGCATGCTGTCCCAGCCCATTGTGGAGTGGATAAAAATGGGGCTGGATATGTTTGCATAGATATAGGAACAGGTGACTGTTCAGACAGGAGCTTCATATGAAGGAATCAGGCATGCTTCTTTTCCCCATTTTTTTCCCGATTATCCTGGGGACTTTGCTGCTGTTTATGAAGAAAACTACAAAGAGAAAAACAATGGTGCTTATTACGGCAGTGGGCCTGCTTGTAACGGCGCTTGCTGTTATCTGCGTGCTTGCGCAGGGTGAGGTATCCTTTACGTTGTTTCAGCTGACGACCCTGCTTCCCATCTATTTTAAGGCGGATGCAGTGGGCAGGCTGTTTGTATCGGTGGTAACCATTGTGTGGGTGCTGGCCGGGATCTATGGATTCCGGTATATGGAGCATGAGGACTGTAATAAAAGGTATTTCGGCTTTTACCTTATTGTGTATGGAATTCTGGTGGGGCTGGATTTTTCAGGAAACCTGATTACCTTTTATCTGTTTTATGAGTGTATGACGCTGCTTTCCCTGCCGCTGGTATTCCATTCCCGGACACGGGAAGCGGTTATGGCGGGATTGAAATATCTGTTTTATTCGTTGTGCGGCGCGTATCTGGCACTGTTCGGCCTGTACTTTATCAACCGTTACGGCAACACGCTGACCTTTACGCCGGGCGGCGTGCTGGATCCTTCCCTGGTTACGGGACATGAGGCGCTGCTTCTTGTGGTGGCCTTCCTCATGCTGCTGGGCTTCGGCGTAAAGGCGGGCCTGTTTCCCATGCAGGGCTGGCTTCCGGCGGCCCATCCCGTGGCGCCCGCCCCGGCATCGGCGGTTCTTTCCGGCATTATCGTGAAGTCCGGCGTTCTTGGAATTATCCGTGTCATTTATTTTATCTTCGGCGCACAGTTCCTGCATGGAACTTGGGTGCAGAAGGTGTTTCTCACACTGACGCTGGTTACGGTTTTCTTAGGATCCATGCTGGCTTATATGGAAAAAGGCCTGAAAAAAAGGCTGGCGTATTCCACGGTAAGCCAGGTTTCCTATATCCTGTTCGGCCTGGCGCTGCTCAATCCTGCGGGAATGACCGGGGCGCTGCTGCACGTCATATTCCATGCAATGATTAAATCCGGCCTGTTCCTTTGTGCCGGGGCCATTATCTTCCGTACGGGAAAGCGTCAGGTATCCCAGCTTAAGGGAATCGGAAAAGAAATGCCGGTAACCATCGGCTGTATGACGCTTCTGTCCCTGGCGCTGATTGGTATTCCGCCGGCCAGCGGGTTTGTGAGCAAATGGTACCTCGCTGAGGGAGCGCTTGCTTCGGATACCGGAATATTCAGCTGGCTGGGCCCTGTGGTGCTTCTGCTGTCCGCCCTGCTTACAGCGGGCTATCTGCTTCCCATTCCCATGAAGGGATTTTTTCCGGGAGAGGAAGAGGAGAAGACAGGCTTTGAGAAAAAGGAAGTGGATTCTGTTATGCTTGTGCCCCTGCTGGTACTGGCAATACTGGCCGTAGTGCTGGGAATGTTCCCAGGCGGCCTGCTTTCCTGTATTGCAGGGATTACCGGCCAACTGTTTACGGCCTGATGTGGTATCCAAAACAGATAAAAAAGTGGAAATTGCTGCCGCAGCCCGGGTATCCGGACTGCCATCAGCTGTTTAATACCTTCACAGTTATGAAAGGTGTTCATTTATGAAACCAGAAATGATGCTTGTGGCCATACTCCTGCCTGTGCTGGGCGGGGCGGTGGTGCCGCTGATACCCTTTAAAAAAAGAATCCATATGGAAATATACATTGAGTCGGTGGTGGTGCTGACCACTCTGATTGTGGCGGGCCTGCTGGTTAACAGGCCGTCGGAGCCGTTTCCCATCGTCCGGTTTGTGAACAATCTTTCCCTTTCCCTGGAAATCGACGGATTGTCCATGGTATTTGCAGGACTGGTGGCGGCTTTATGGCCTCTTGCCACACTGTATTCTTTTGAATATATGAAGCATGAAAAGAGGGAACGGTTCTTTTTCATGTTTTATACAATCACCTATGGAATTACGCTGGGTATTGCATTTGCAGAGGATATGCTCACCATGTATTTCTTCTATGAGCTTCTGACCATGGTGACGGTGCCCCTGGTGCTCCATACGCTGACAAGGGAGGCAATTCTTGCCAGTCGGAAATACCTGTATTATTCCCTGGGCGGAGCGGCTTTTGCTTTTATCGGGCTGATTTTCCTGCTGACCTATGGGACCACGATCAATTTTACCTTCGGAGGCGTGCTTGATCCGGCGGTAATCAGCGGTGATAAGAGGACACTTCTTCTGCTGATATATGTGATTGCCTTCTGCGGCTTCGGGGTGAAGGCGGCGGTAAGCCCGTTTAATTCCTGGCTCCCCCAGGCAGGCGTGGCTCCCACGCCGGTAACAGCGCTGCTGCATGCGGTGGCGGTGGTGAAGGCGGGGGCGTTTGCCATTATCAGGCTGACCTTTTACAGCTTCGGTCCTGACTTTATCAGAGGCAGCTGGGCGCAGAACGTGGTGATGGGAATCGTTATATTTACAATCGTATACGGCTGCAGCCGGGCGCTGAAGGAAACGCACCTGAAGCGGAGGCTGGCCTATTCCACCATCAGCAACCTTTCTTATATCCTTTTCGGGGTCTGTATTATGACGCCCATGGGACTGGTGGGGGCTTTAAGCCATATGGTATTCCATGCGGTAATGAAAATCTGCTCCTTCTTCTGCGTGGGGGCGGTAATGTATAAAACGGGAAAACAGTATGTGCATGAAATTGACGGCTTCGGCAGGAGGATGCCGGTGGTATTCGGAATTTTTACCATAGCTTCCCTGGGTCTTATGGGCGTGCCCGGGCTGGCCGGCTTTATAAGCAAGTGGAACCTGGCTTCCGCTGCGGTGATGAGCGATAACGTATTGGCATATGTGGGAATAGGCGCGCTTTTGGTTTCCGCGCTTCTGACGGCCATCTATATGCTTTCCATTGTGATCCGGGCTTTCTTCCCCTATAAGGAAAAAGAGTGCAGTATACCGGAGGAAACGGCGGATCCGGGATGGATGATGCTGGTGCCTTTGTGTATTTTCGCAGGAGCCATTATCTACTTCGGGCTGCATTCCGCGCCGATTGTAGACTTTTTTACACAGATTGCAGGCGGCAATATATAAGAATTGGAGGAACTGTCAATGACTGGTGATTATATGCTTCTGCTGATCCTGTGCATTCCCTTCGCGGGGGCGCTGGTGACTTTGTTGCTTCGCGGCGGGGAAAAGGGTGCGGGAGAGAGCAGCGACGGAAAAAAGAAAAGGGATATATGGACCGGTCTGATAACCGCTGCGGAAATGCTGATTTTTGCCTCCCTGTTCGTAATATTTCTTGCAGGCGGCAGGACGGGTATCGCCTTCGACTTCCAATGGGAAGGCTTCTGCGGCCTGGGGCTGCATCTGTGCATGGACGGCTTCCGGGCGCTGTACTGCCTGGTGGCCTCTCTGATGTGGATGATGACCTCCTTTTTTTCCATGGAGTATATGGGAAGCTATACGTCCAGGAACCGGTATCGTTTTTTTACCCTGCTGACCCTGGGGGCGACGGTGGGCGTGTTCCTTTCCGCAGATTTATATACGGCTTTTATATTTTTTGAAATTATGTCCTTCACCTCTTATACCTGGGTAGCGCATGAGGAGACGAAGGAAGCGCTGCGGGCGGCGGAAACCTATCTGGCTGTGGCGGTAATCGGCGGGCTGGTAATGCTGATGGGGCTGTTTATCCTTTACCATGAGCTGGGAACACTGGAAATCACGGCGCTGGCGGAGGCGGTGCGTAGCCATACGCTGGCAGGGGAGAGCGGGGCGGTCCACTACCGGAACCTTTTTATCGGGGCATCCTGTCTGCTGTTTGGCTTCGGCGCCAAGGCCGGTGTATTCCCGCTTCACATCTGGCTTCCTAAGGCCCATCCGGTAGCTCCTGCGCCGGCTTCCGCACTGCTTTCGGGGATTCTTACCAAGGCAGGGATTTTCGGTGTCCTGGTGGTCAGCTGCAGCCTTCTGCAGTTTGATGTGAGATGGGGTGCGCTCATTCTGTTCCTGGGCGTCCTGACCATGTTTACAGGAGCGCTGCTGGCTTTGTTTTCCGTGAACCTGAAACGGACGCTGGCCTGCTCCTCCGTATCCCAAATCGGTTTTATCCTGATTGGCATCGGCATGCAGGGACTGCTGGGGGAAGAAGGAAGCCTGGCAATCCGGGGCAGCCTGCTCCATATGGTAAACCACTCGCTGATTAAGCTGGTTCTGTTTATGGCGGCCGGCGTAGTGTTCATGAACCTTCATAAACTGAATCTGAATGAAATCAGAGGGTTTGGCAGGAAAAAACCTCTTTTAAATGCCTGCTTTCTCATGGGGGCGCTGGGAATCGGCGGCGTGCCGCTGTGGAACGGCTACACCAGCAAAACGCTGCTTCATGAATCCATCGTGGAATACCGGCTCCTGCTGGCATCGGCAAATGCGGGCGTGCCGGCGGGCGGCGCCCATGCGGCCCAGGCTGTGACAGAGCTGTCCCATGTAGGAATTGCAGGCAGTCCGGCGGCGGGCAGTGTGCTTTCCTTCTTTACAGGATCTTTATGGATGGGGATTGTGGAATGGGTCTTTTTAATCAGCGGCGGGCTGACCGTGGCTTATATGCTGAAGCTGTATATTTGCCTGTTTCTGGAGAAGAATGCTGATAAAGACAGGCAGAAGGAATTCGAGGGTATGGGGCGCTATATGAATGGAATCAGCAGCTTCGCCCTGGCAGGCAGCGCCGTGCTGCTTCCCCTGCTGGGGCTTCTGCCTCATCTGATTACCGACCGACTGGCGGATATGTCCTCCGCATTTCTGAATGCGCAGCAGCCGGAGGCTGTGGTGGCCTATTTCTCTCTCGTAAACCTGAAGGGCGCGGGCATCTCCCTTATCATCGGGATCCTGCTGTACCTGACAGTGGTGCGTAAATGGATGCTGTGTGTGAGAGAAGGACAGTCGGTTTACGTTGATCGCTGGCCTTCCTGGCTGGATCTGGAGGACAGGATTTACCGTCCTGTGCTGCAAAAGCTCCTTCCCCTGTTGTTCGGAAGTATCTGCCGCATCGCAGACAGGCTGGTGGACTCTTTAGTGGTACTGTTGAGAAAGACTATATACAGAGACAGTAAAATACCCCATGAATTAAAGGAGGGAACAGCGCTTACCCATATCGTGGGAAGCGTGCTTGATGGTGTGACGGATTACTTCAACCACCCGGATGCCACGGAAGAGGAGCTGGCGGAGGAGGAGTATATCCGGCAGCATATGGATGGTAAGTATGAGCATAAGCTGGCTATGGTACATGATGATCTGCAGGAGAACGGGACGATTATCAGGAGGAGTCTTTCCTTTGGGCTGTTTCTGGCGTGCTTTGGGTTGCTGCTGACGTTGTTGTATATGTTGATTGACTGAAGGTATGTTGGAGAATTATATTTATACTGATATCATTTTATCAGTGCTGCAGGAGGAAAATAATGAAGCTATCTTTAAAAAATATAGGTAAAATAGAAACAGCTTCAGTTGAAATCAACGGGATTACAGTGATAGCTGGTGAAAATAATACCGGGAAGAGTACTGTTGGCCGGGCGCTTTTTGCAGTATTTAATAGTTTTTATAATATTCAAAAACAGATTGAGTCTGAACGAGTGCAAAATATCGAGAATCTAATCGATATGATGTATCGAAATGTGACCAACCGATATACCCGAAGATTTGACAGCGGGGAGATCGCACAAAAAATTGTTGCGCAAATTTATTTATATAAGGACGATACCGAGGCTGTTAAAGATATAATTGTAAAAACCATTCTTCAATATGATGAAAATTTTGAAAAGCACATTAATGATAACAGTATTGATGAATATATCGTAAGAATTAAAGATGGGTTAAATGTCGCGGACCCTGATATTTTTAAATCTGTGCTTGAAAAAAAGCTGGATGCTGAATTTGCCGGAGAGGTCAACAATATTTTTACGGATAAAACAGGTGAGATCGTTCTATCCATTAAAGATACAAATATTATTGTCACAATTGAAGATAATGCCGTTAAAAGTGTCGTCGGAAAAATTGACCTTCATACACAAACAGTTTATATTGATGATCCGTTTGTAATAGATGAGGTTCGGTACACCTATGGAATTGACAACAGTTCTTTGGATCATCGTGGATATTTACGAGAAAAGCTCAATAAGGAAAATAATGCAAATCTTATTGATGAAATTATCGCCAGCAATAAATTGGATAATATATATCGAAAAATATCAACGGTTATCAGTGGGGATATTGTTAAAAATAAGCGTTCCGGCCTGGGTTATCAGCGAAAGAACATCGATAAAGTCCTTGATGTAAAGAATCTTTCCACCGGGTTTAAAACCTTTGCTATTCTTAAAACACTGTTGATGAACGGCACTATAGAATATAATGGTACGATTATTCTGGATGAACCGGAAATTCACCTGCATCCGGAATGGCAGCTTTTGTTTGCTGAACTTATTGTATTAATTCAGAAGGAGTTTGGCGTACACATTCTCTTGAATACACATAGCCCTTATTTTTTGAATGCTATAGAAGTTTATGCGGTTAAGTATGGAATAAATGACAGATGTAAGTATTATCTGGCAAGTTCTCAGGATGATATCTCAACTATCGGGGATGTGACAAATAATATTGAGTTAATCTATAGCAAGTTAGCCAGGCCTCTGCAGGAACTGGAGAATGAGAGAGGCCGTTTATGATAGATTTATAAAAAGTCAAATGGATGCGTGATTTTATCCATTTGACTTTTTATTTTTATTGAAAAAACTAACTCAATTCCTGTCCCTCACCACACACACAAGTACCGATCTGGGATTCATAACATACACACTTTTATCCAGAATCTCTTCCTCGGTAATCACCGACATATCCCCACGTCCGGTATCGACAGCGGGAATCCAGTATTTTGAAGAAGGCAGCGCAGGCAGTTCTATCTGCAGAGGCTTCCAGAAGGTATTGATCCCCAGGTAAACAATATCATCCCGTCCCGTGGAATCGATTCCTGAAAACATGACACCCAAAAACCTGGTATCCCATACATAGCTGCTGTCCCAGGCCTTTATGCAGTGCAGGCTCATGGGAGGAAAACCGCAGCTGCAGGGCGCGGTATTTCCCCGGATGACGGAGTGCTGCTGGCGGAAGGCTATCATATACCGGAAAAATTCAAAAATTTCTTTGTTTTTTTCCAGCAAAGACCAGTCCAGCCAGGATATTTCATTATCCTGGCAATAGGAATTGTTGTTTCCAAACTGCGTGTTTCCGAATTCATCACCGGCAAGGAACATGGGGGTCCCCCGGCTGCACATAAGAACGGCGCAGGCATTTTTTATCATGCGGAAACGCAGATCCATGATTTCTTCATTGTTTGTCGGGCCTTCATAACCGCAGTTCCAGCTCCGGTTATCATCGGCGCCGTCCGTATTGTTCCAGCCATTTGCCTCATTATGTTTGGTACTATAGGAATAGAGATCATACAATGTAAATCCATCGTGGCAGGTCAGGAAGTTGACGGAAGCATTATAACCCCGCTTATCCGGGGGATATAGGTCCGGGGAACCCATAATGCGCTGTGCGGCGGCAGCAGCGTAACCCTCGTCCCCCTTCAGAAAGCTTCTGATATCATCCCTGTATTTTCCATTCCATTCCGCCCAGCGGTTCCAGGATGGAAAGGAGCCGACCTGATAAAGCCCGCCCGCATCCCAGGCCTCCGCAATCAGATCCACATTTCCCAGGATGGGATCGTAGGCCAGGCTTTCCAGAAGCGGCGGCCTGCTCATTGGTGCCGCGTCCTCGCTCCTTCCCAGAATAGACGCCAGATCAAAACGGAAACCATCCACCCGGTAATTAATGACCCAGTACCGTAGGCAGTCCAGGATCATCTGCCGGACAATGGGATGATTGCAGTTAAGCGTATTGCCGCAGCCGCTGAAGTTATAATAATGGCCATCCGGTGTGAGCATGTAATAAATATTATTATCCAGGCCTTTAAATGAAAAGTAGGGACCCAATTCATTTCCTTCCGCCGTATGGTTGAATACTACATCAAGAATGACTTCAATTCCATTTTCATTCAGGGCCTTTATGAGTTTTTTCAGCTCCAGCCCTTCCTGATTGTATTCGATCTGGGCAGTATAGCTGGTATTCGGCGCAAAAAAGCATACCGGGTTATAGCCCCAGTAATCCAGCAGCTTCCGGCCGTTTACCTCTCTGCAGCCGTTCATTTCATCAAATTCAAAAATCGGCATCAGCTCCACCGCATTGATTCCCAGTTCTTTCAGATATGGGATTTTTTCCATAAGACCTGCAAAGGTTCCGGGATTGTGCACTCCGGAGGAGGAATGCCTGGTAAAGCCCCTCACATGCAGCTCGTAAATAATATTATCCTTCATGGGAATCAGAGGCTGTTTGCTGTTTCCCCAGTCAAAGTTATTTCTCACGACACGGGATTTATACTGGCAGTTCTGCGTACAGGGAAGGTGGATGCCCCATTCGCTCTGCCCGGTAACAGCCTTTGCATAAGGGTCAAGAATATATTTTGTCTTATCGTAAATAAGGCCTTTCTCCGGCTGATAGGGGCCGTCCAGACGGTAAGCATACTCAAACTCATCAATTTTCAGACCAAAGACGATCATGGAAAAAACATTGCCGATCCGGTAGTGTTCCGGAAAAGGAATACTTGCGAATGGCTCTGAAGATTTCCGGTGGAATAAAAGAAGCTCACAGGAGGTGGCGCCGTGGGAGGCCAGCGTAAAGTTTACCCCTCCGGGCAGCGCTGAAGCTCCATTCACCTCATAGAAGCCGGGCCGCACATCATAGCCGTTGATTTTATCCAAAGGCTTCAGATTGGACGATATTTCTTCGCCAGTGATGCTTTCCAGCAGATAAGCGGAACCGGGCTGGGCGGTAGTGATAAGTGGTGTATTTTCATGCGGCGGGAACTGCGGATCTGTGGATTGGGACATGTTTTTCATAGACGGTACCTCCCGGTGGTGGGGTGTTGGGGAATTTATTATCGGGTGTAAGTATATGCCGCTGTTTCAAGGTTAAAAAAGCTACCGGCGGCAATAAGGATGACGCGCCGGCCGAAATGCGGTAACTATTGGGATATTAGTATTATATCCTTTACAGGGATGTTCTACAACCGATAAATATAAAACGAAATTTTTATAAAATGATTAAAAAGGTAATGAATAACAAAAACCCTTGAAAACAATAAGTTTTCAAGGGTTTTCTGTAGTCGAAGCGACGTGATTCGAACACGCGACCTCTGCGTCCCGAACGCAGCGCTCTACCAAACTGAGCCACGCTTCGAACTAGACTTTATCAAGCCCTTCAATAATACAAAATATAGAGGAAAATGTCAATGGGTTTTTTGAAATATCTTTTAATTGGCTGATGTGGATAATAGACAAGCCATGGGTTGCTGTTGGGTATAGGAGCAAACAGTAAAATAAAGTTTTCTTACCCTCAAAGAACAAAATTTTCCGCAGTGAACAAATTTTTCTTCTCCATAAATTCTTTGAAGCCGCATAAATTCCTGGAAAATTTCCCTTCCCGCACATTCTGTTCCCTCCAGAAATTTCTGGCAGTTGAAAAAAACGTGTACTTCATATATATTGAGCCCAACAATCAGACGTCTGAAATGTGAAAAGCCAAAGGAGAACACAAACACAGCAGGAGGAGAGATGAAGAAAAAAGAAAAGAAAGAAAATACCGGTAAAAAGAAGGGACTGGTCCAGCGTTATGGTAAAGGCGTATTAAAAGAAAATATACAGATATATGGAATGATGCTGCCTACCCTGCTGCTAATACTGATTTTCTGTTATATACCAATGTACGGCCTGATAATTGCATTTCAGGATTACGTGCCGGGTTCCGCATTCCTGGGACCGGAGGTGAAATGGGTAGGGCTGAAATGGTTTCAGAAATTTATATCCGGCCATTATTTTTCACGCCTGATAAGAAATACCCTGGTCCTGAGCGGCCTGAACCTGTTATTTGGTTTTACAGCTCCGATCCTGTTTGCTCTTTTGCTGGACCAGCTGCGGCACCAGAAATTTAAAAAATTCGTGCAGACTGCCAGCTATATGCCTTATTTTATTTCCACTGTAGTGGTGGCCGGTATGGTAATTTCTTTTATAGATGTGGACGGACTGATCACGAATCTGTTAGTACACTTTGGGATGGCCGGCAAAAATTATCATGTGGAGCCCGGCGCATTTCCCTGGGTGTATACCATAACAAATGTGTGGAAGGGCTTTGGATTTGCGAGTATACTTTACTGCTCCATTATTTCATCCATAGACCCGGGGCTGTATGAGGCCGCCAAGCTGGACGGGGCAAACCGGTGGCAGCAGGTCTGGCATGTAACTCTTCCGGGGCTGAAGGCAGTGATTGCCATTAACCTGATAACAACGGTGGGAGCAATTCTGGCTACCAATACCGAACTGATACTTCTTCTGTATACGCCGGCAACCTATGATGTGGCGGATGTAATCGGCACTTATACCTACCGTCTGGGTATTTTGGAGGGACAGTACAGCTATACTACGGCGGCGGGGCTTTTTACTGCCATAATCGGGTTTGGGTTTACCTATGCAGCAAATAAAATAAGCAATAAATTAACCGGATACGGACTCTGGTAGAAAGGAAAAAGCATGAACAGAAAGAAAAAAAGCGGAATCAGAGAAGGAAATCAGGCGGCAACCGTTTTGATGTATGCCGCCTGTATCCTGATTGCTTTTATCACATTGTATCCGATGTATTATGTATTAATCCTTTCGCTGAGCGCGCCGGAATTCGCCTCCACGATGAGAGTCTATACCATTCCAAAGGGTTTTGATTTGTCTGCCTATGAGGTTCTGATAAAGGATATGAAGATGTGGAGGGCCTATGCAAACACTGTACTGTACGTGGTGCCCACTACTGTATTAATGATTTTTACAAGCTCGGTGGTTGCATATGGATTGAATTACAAAAAGCTAATAGGACGTAAGTTTCTAACCATGTTTTTGCTGATACCAATGTATTTTTCGGGTGGGATTATTCCTTCCTTTTTACTAATGGTCAGGCTGGGTCTGTATGACACTCCATTTTCCCAGATAATACCAGCGTGTTTTTCCATCTGGAATATTATATTGGTAAAGGCATATTTCCGTTCAATACCGGAATCTCTTTCTGAAGCAGCAAAAATTGACGGTGCCGGGCTGCTGCAGATTTTTACAAGAGTGGTCATTCCCTTGGGAAAACCGATTTTTGCTGTAATTGCGGTTTATACCATAGTAGGTGTGTGGAACAGCTGGTTTAATGCCATGCTGTATCTGCCCCATACGGAATGGCAGCCGCTTCAGATGTATCTGCGGCGTGTTCTTATTGAGGCAACGCAGTCGTTGAAACAGGTTATGGATGCGGCAACGGCCCGGGAGATGGCAATGAGGCAGCTGTCCAATGCGCAGCTGAAGTATGCGATGATTATATTTACATCTCTACCAGTATTATGTACTTATCCTTTTTTCCAGAAATATTTTGTTAAGGGCATGGTGCTCGGTTCTCTGAAGGAATAAAGAAAAAGGCAGTAACCCATTTAAAGGGGAAATAATAAAAGAAAAGGAGATTATTATGAGAAGGAGCAGTAAATTAAAGAAAGCAGGTGCTGCAATTTTGACTGCAGTAATGACAATGTCATTACTGGCCGGGTGTTCGGAAAAAGGGGGAACGGAAACTGCATCCCAGAAAACAGAGGCAACAGAGGAAAGCCAGGCTGGAGGGACTAAAGGAGAGGACTTAAAAAATATCCGTATTCTGGGAATCGACAATACGGGAACGGATGATTCCGGAAAGACGGTTTATCTGTCAGATTGGGTTAACGGCGACAGCAAGATGTGGGAAAAGCTTACCTCAGATTTGGCGGAAAGAGGAGTTGCCCTGGAGCTGGACTTAATTCCTGCTGATCAATACGATACGGTTATCCAGACCCAGCTTGCGGCCGGTCTGAACTGTGATTTTGTAAATCTTCATGGAATTGATACAAAAACAAGAACCAACCTGATTTCACAGGGAAAGCTGGTTCCGGTAAACAAAATCTGGGAGCAGTATTCTAATGATGAAACGAAGGCTTTTTATGAAAAAGGCTATGGCAGCGAGGTAGTGAAGCTGAATGTTATGGAAGACGGTAATATTTACTGGCTTTCTGCTACGACGGTAGGAGACTATAAAGGAACTCCCTGGGGTGGCTTTGTAATGCCCATGATCCGGAAGGATTGGGTGGATAAGCTTGGACTTGCCATGCCGGCAACAACCGATGAGCTTTTTGAGGTTCTGAAGGCTTTTCAGGAACAGGATGCTAATGGTAATGGAGAAGCCGATGAAGTGGTTGCCATAGATTTTGATAATTTTGCAAATGGACTTTCACAGTATTTCGGTTTGGAAACAGATGTCTGCTATATTGATTATGAAACAGGAAAGGTAACATCTCCCTGGTATGAAGAAGGAATCAAGGACTATATCACTTTTATGCAGAAACTGTGTGAAGCAGGTCTGTTGGAAACCTCAGGACAGGGGAATGAAAAAAAAGCGGAAAATAAAGTTGCTTTGATTAACAGCTGGTGGATTGAAACCTGGGAAGAACCGGGAGTGACAGTTCCTGAGGGAGAACCTGCGCCCTATTTCTGCGGCGTTCTTTGCCAGGGTAAGGAAGGAATCGATCCTATTCTTTCCAGGCAGAACGGCATCCAAAAAGGGAGCTACGAATTTGCGGTAACGGATCAGGCGGATCAGGAAGCAATCGGTGCATTGCTGGACTATCTTGCAAGCGAGGATTACAGCGTGCTGAGTGAATTTGGTATTGAAGGCTACACTTTTGAAAAGGACAGCGATGGTACCATGAAAAAATTTGCAGCAGGCAACGGCAGCGGAAACAGCGAAGTGGAAATAATGAGTAAGCTGCCCGCATTATGGGTTAATGATTCTATTCTGCCCCGTTCAGAGATGGTAAACAGAGTGCAGGAGCTGGTCACCTGTGAAGAGGCAGGTAAGACTATGGGATATCCGGAAACTGGCTTTAAGGAAAAAGCAAAAGTAATACAGGATGTTTATGATAATGAAACTTCCTATAAATATGCGGTTATGGACACCAAGGCTAATCTGGCCGCTGCCACAGAAGAAGAAAATGAAAGAATTGCAGATATTACGGCAGATTTTGAAACCTATTATAAGGAACTGCTTACCAAGCTGATACTGGGTCAGCAGACAATGGATAACTGGGATACATATTTGCAGGAAATGAAAGAACTGGGACTGGATGAACTGATCAGTATCACACAGGCCCGTTATGACAGAGCGAACAGTTAAGCCAGGGAACGGCACAGAAAAGGGGAGAGCTATGCTGGAGGCAATGAAAGGCACTTTTTTCAGAAATTTGTTTTTTTCTTTTTTTCTGTTGATGAATATTCTGCTGCTGGCTTTTTCCGCTGCCCTCTTCGGGCAGTGGGAAGCCGCCCGGAGAGAAAGAAATTATCAGGAAAATCACAGCCAGGTAAATTTGACGGCCAGGGTGATTGATGAAAAGTTTTCCGCAGTTGAACTGGCGTCTTCCCAAATTGCTTCCAGCGAATGGCTGAAGTATGTGTCGGCAAGATCTGAAATCCTGTATTCACGAGTAGATTATCAGAAGAAAAAGGAAATTTGTCAGACAATAGGAAATCAGAATGACAGCCTGGGTATTGCAAAAACCACGGCTGTCCTTTTGCCGTCTCGGAATCTGGCAGTGGACAAGGTATCCTTTTGGGAAAATGAACGTTATTTTAAATCAATTGGAATGGATGCCGAAATTATGGAAAGTATAGCGGGCCAGCTGGAAAACAGGTATGGCTCCCTGGTGCTTTTTACAAATCAACGGCTGCAGGAGGACAACCATAGCTTTGCAGTGCTACGTCAGCTGGAATATGCACAGAACACAGAAAAGATACTTTTCGTTTATGTGGATGGCAAACGTTTTTCTTCTTTCCTGAAAAATGCAGGAAACAATCTCTATTCTTTAGAAATAAGTTATGAAGGAACTCCTGTATATGAGTGGAAAGGGCAGGGGGCACCAGAGGATAATCTGTATCATGAACAGGTAAAGTCCACCCTCCATAACTGGTCTTATAGTATTACACTTCAGAATAAAGAATATTATGATTTTAATAAAGGCACCGGATTTCTTTTATTTTGCGGCGTTCTTGGCATTATGATTTTGGAATTTGCTGTTGCCTGGCAGTTGGCCAGCTTCAGTGTTAAGCCTGTCCGTTCGCTTATGGAAAAGCTGGGGATCCGGAAAACGAAAAAGATTTCAATGCTGGAGGCCATTGAGCAGTCCTACCGCGATTTGAATACGGAAAAGGAATGGATGGAATCATTGGGAAATCAATACTACCAGATTGCTGAAGCAGGCTACCTGTCCAGTCTGCTGTTTGGTACCTTTGAAAAGGATACGGTATTGGAATATGCCAGGAAATTCCGGCTTCCCTTCCGGCAGGAAATGTACTGTCAGGCACTTTTGTTCCAATATCTTGGAGAATCTGATAAATTGTTTATGGATGCCATGCTGAAGCTGCAGATTGAATGCTATAAAGAAGGAGTAACCGCTGTGTTCTGCAGGGAGGAAAACGTTCTGCTGCTGGAAGCTGCGGACGGAGGCAGGGAGGCGGTGCAGCAGCAGGAGGAAAGGGTTCGCATATTGCTGGATGAGATGTTTCCTGACCTGGAGGTGGAAATGCATTCGGGAAAAATATATAAGGGTTTTGAAGGAATTGCCAAATCATTCCGGGAGGGCAGGGAAAAACAGCTTACGGTCCAGAGCCAGGGCCAGATGACCTATTACTATCCTCTGGAGCTGGAATTAAAGATGATCAATTCCATGAAGCTGGGAAATTTTGAACTGGCGGAGGAAATCCTGAAGGTAATAAAGGAAGAGAATGAAGCCAGACAGCTGCTTGCAAGTGAACTGACTCGGGTATTAAGCCTGGTATTTGAAGTTTTCTGGCGTTTTGTAGAAGATATGCGGCTTGAACTGCCGGATTTAAAATATGAATTTATCCAGGAAATCAATGAAGAGAAAAAGACGGAAGGGTGGGATTTTTTGTTTTTATCCCTGCACAGGATACAGGAAAAATATGAGGAATACGGCACAGGACGTACTTTGGGGAAAGAACTGGTTGCCTATGTGGATGCCCATTATGAAAGCTCAGAGCTGTCACAGCAGGACATTGCGGATTCCTTTCATATTTCCCGTCCTATGGTCTCGAAAATATTTAAAGAAACTGCTAAAATGAATTTTATAGACTATCTGCACAAAAAACGGGTGGAGCATGCAAAATACTGTTTTGAACAGGGAGAGACAGATGTAATTCTGGTGGCTCAGAAGGTAGGATATGAGAATGAGGTTACCTTCAAGAGAGCTTTTGTCAAGAATGAAGGTGTAACACCAAGAGAATATGTGAAGCTATGGAAAGAAAAAAATGGCAGATAGCCCAAATGAGGAGGAAAATGAAACTTTTATATCCATTTATAACAGAATTAACCTGTACCTTTCAAATCGATGGGAAATGGGAAGAAATTCCCTGTGTGAAGGAAAGCGGGGAACTGATTTTATTCAGGCTGCAGGATGGAAGCATCAGCATATCTCTTACGCCTGTATCTTTTGGCTGGAGTTTTGTCATGGAAGCAAAAACATCCTTTGCAACGCAGGTGCGGCTGGCGGTTACCATGGAAGGGGAACTTGATGCATACCATGTAATTCCATGTAATATTTATGGAGATAACAATATTGACAGGGTAAAACCAGGCGAATTTCCAAGTCTTACAAGAAAATATAAGGGCACCAGGTTTTGTTCCCCGTTTTGGGAATTCCGGGCGGATCGGGCGGCTGTTCCGGTTTCCATGATGTGTAATGGAGGGAATACGGTGGGGATTTCCATATGTCCCTACTCGCAGGAAGAAGAAAAACAAAAAAACATACATAATGGCGTGTTTGCGGCGCTTCCAGGTACAGCTGGTGTCTCAATGGGCTATGAGAACCTGCCTGCCACCTTTGTTGATAAAGGAAATGCCGGGGAGATTACTGGGGAATCCGTGCAAAATGCCAAAGCGGAAGGACTTATTTATTTACTGGAAGGAAAGGAAAGGATGGCCATGCATGACATAGTCCGTATGGAGTATACAAAGCTGCACAGCAGGGCTGAGTATAAAAAAAGCCTTCAGGAGGCAGGCGCCGCCATCATACGCTCCTGCATTGATCTGAACTGGAATGACGAATGGCAGGCCTATACAGACATGTCCTGCTGTCCTCCACAAAAGCCTGATTTAAAGGCATGGCGTCCGGTTTATGAAATAGGATGGACGGGAATCGCGGAGCTGGCATGCCCGTTTATTATGGGAGAAAAGCTGCTTGGACTTCCGGAAAATTATTTTGAAAAGGCCAGGAACGGCTGGGAGTTATTTGACCAGATCGCAGATGCTTTCCATGAAGAATCCGGATTGCTGAATGATCTCGTGGCTCCTGTGGATGAGAGCGGTTCCCTGGTTAATGGCTGGTGGATTTGGTATCATATTGCAGAAGATTGCCACTGCGCGTATAATAACGGCAAAGCGGTTCATGAAATGCTTAAAACGGCAGAGTTTTTACATAACAGGGGAGAAGCATACCCTGAGCATTGGCTGTCGGTATGCTTAAAGGTACTGGATACTATAATTGCGCTTCAGAGAGAAGACGGAAATTATGGCTACACCTATAGCCATAATGAGAAAAAGGTGCTGGATTGGGATGGATTTGCAGGCTGCTGGTTCCTCCCCTGTATGGTTTATGCATATCGCCTGACCGGTGAAGAAAAGTATCTGGATTCTGCCAGAAAAGCGGAAACATTTTACTCAAAATATGTGTTGGATTTGAATTGCTACGGAACACCAATGGATACCTGGAAGGCTGTGGATGAAGAGGGGAATCTTGCATTCGTCAGGGGAACCCGTCTGTTATATGAAACAACAGGTGAGAAAAAATATCTGGAGCATCTGGAAGCCGGAGCCTGCTATGAATATTTATGGCGGTACGGGTATGCTTCAAGGCCGGAAAATGATCCGCTGAAGGATGGCTGGAATTCATGCGGCGGTTCCATAACAAGTATTTCCAATCCTCACATTCATCCCATGGGAGTTATAATCGACGGTGACCTGCGGTATCTGGCGGCGGCAACAGGAGATGAATATCACAGAATGCGTGCCGATGACAGTACGGCCTGGATGATGCAGAATCTTGAATTGTATCCGGAAAAGAGCGGATATGGGCAATACGGAATAACTTCGGAAAGATTCTGCCCCAGCGATGGGCTGGTGACAGAACGCTACAGCGACGGCCACCCCTACAGCTCCTGGTTTTCCTTTAACCTCTGGGCCACGGCGAATGTACTGGAGGCTATTATGGATCTGCTTGCGGAGGAAGAAAAAGAGTAGCTGTAAAGGCGCTGGCCAGTACGAGAAAGAAACGGAGAAAGCTTATGACAGAGGAAATACTGGATAAAAACTGGAAGATGAAAAGCCTTACTGAGCGGGAATTTCTGGAGACGACAGTTCCCGGCAGCGTGTATCAGACGTATCTTGCCCATAGAAAAATGGAAGATCCTTTTTACCGGGATAATGAAGAAAAGGCGCTGGAGCTTTTGAAGGAGGACTTTGAATTCATTACTGAATTTGAGGTGAGTGACGAACTGCTGGCATCAGATGAAATACTGCTTCATTTTGACGGGATTGATACCCTGGGGGATATTTCCCTGAATGGAAAGCATCTGGGAAAAACGGATAATATGCACCGTATTTGGGAATTTGATGTTACTGATACGGTGAAAAAACAAGGCAATCTGCTGCGAATTATACTCTTTTCCCCCGTGAACTACATTTATGATTCCTATGAACAGGATCCCGCTTCCTCAGACTGTTCGGATGCCATGCGCGGCTGCTCCCGGCTGAGAAAAGCACACTGCATGTTCGGGTGGGACTGGGGCCCCAGACTGCCTGATGCAGGAATTTTCAGGAATGTGAAGCTTCTGGGAATCCAGGATGCAAGAATTGATAATGTATATATTACGCAGAAGCACGAAAAGAATTGTGTTACATTGTCTATACAGGCGGAGGCGGTACGCGCCTTTGGGCAGATCCCTTTTTCACCCGGTTCCTCTGATGGTGATTCCGAGCAGTATTGTTACCGGGTAACCATTACGGATCCTGAGGGGACGGCACAGACATACGATAACAGCCCTGATCAGATTCTTGTGGAAAATCCCAAACTATGGTGGCCGAACGGGTACGGAGAGCAGCCTTTGTACAGAATCCGCCTGGAATTATTCCGGGGGCAGCAGCTTCTTGATGTGTGGGATCGCCGTATCGGGCTGCGTACGGCGACGGTAGCACGGAAAAAGGATGAATGGGGAGAAAGCTTTGCCCATGAGGTAAACGGCGTATGTATTTTTGCCATGGGAGCGGATTATATTCCTGAGGACAATGTCTTGCCAAGAGTGACTCCGGAACGGACCAGACGTCTTCTGACACAGGCGAGGGACGCTCATTTTAACTGTATCCGTGTCTGGGGAGGCGGGTATTATCCGGACGATGCTTTTTATGATATCTGTGATGAACTGGGTCTGCTGGTGTGGCAGGATTTTATGTTCGCCTGCTGTACCTATGATTTGACAAAAGCATTTGAAGAAAGCATTACGGCGGAGTTTATTGACAATATAAAAAGAATCCGTCACCATGCCTGTCTGGGACTGTGGTGCGGAAACAATGAAATGGAGATGTTTCTTGCCGAAAATGTATCCGGCTGGTGTAAAAAGCCGGGGCAGCTGAGTGATTATTTTAAAATGTACGAATACATCATTCCGAAGGTGCTGGAAAAATACGATCCACAGACATTTTACTGGCCTGCCAGCCCTTCCTCGGGCGGCGGTTTTGATGCGCCCAATGATGAAAACAGGGGCGATGTGCATTACTGGGATGTATGGCACGGTGACAAACCTATTACGGAGTTCAGAAAGTTTTATTTCCGATATCTTTCGGAGTTTGGTTTTCAGTCTTTCCCTGCCCTGAAAACAGTGGAAACCTTTACACTGCCTGAGGACAGGAATATATTCTCTTATGTAATGGAGAAGCATCAGCGCAACCAGTCGGCAAACGGAAAAATCATGAACTATCTGGGACAGACCTATCTGTATCCGGCGGATTTTGGCACACTTCTGTATGCCTCCCAGCTTTTGCAGGCGGAGGCCATGCGTTATGGAGTGGAGCATTTCCGAAGACACAGAGGCCGCTGTATGGGAACGCTGATATGGCAGCTGAATGACTGCTGGCCTACGGCGAGCTGGTCCATGATCGATTATGAAGGCAGATGGAAGGCTGTGCAATATTATGCAAAACGTTTTTTCGCTCCTCTTCTTATTTCCTGTGAGGAGGAAGGAACGCTTACACAGAATACCAATGTAAATGCGGAGCCTTTTACATTGCGTAAATCTGTGACGCTCTGTGCATCTAATGAAACGACGCAGGATCAGGCTGTGGAAATTGGATGGCAGCTCCGGCATGCGGATGGCACATGTATTAGAGAATACCGGGAAAAAGTTGAGATACCGGCATTAGCAAGGCTTTGATAAGGATGGTAGTAGAAAACCAGTAAAATCAAGGCTTTGCAGACAGCAGGCAGACAGTGCTTTTATAAAAAATGAATATGAAGATAGAAAAAGACGCATTTTTGAGATTTGCGTCTTTTTCTATTGAGCTTTCTGCTTTACCTTGAAACATTAGCAGACAACAACAAACGCCATTGAATGGACTTCCATTGATGGTGTTTTTTTTATTGTCTGGAAAGGAGCAGAAAAATGGAAATAACACATGAAAAAGTAAAACGAAAGGCGGTCTATGTGTGCCCTTAAATTAGGAAGCCTGTTTGACGGAATCGGCGTGTTCCCTCTTGCGGCTTCCCGTAATGGAATCATTCCCGTTTGGGCAAGTGAGATTGAAAAATCCCCGATTGCCATAACAAAACGCCATTTCCCCGGCATGGAACATTTAGGGGATATTACAAAGATACATGGAGGACACATCCCTCCTGTCCATATTATTACATTCGGCTCTCCCTGCCAGAACCTTTCTAAAATCGGGAAACGTGAGGGACTGGCTGGAAGCAAATCAGGTCTGTTTTTTCAGGCTATCAGAATTATAGAAGAAATGAGGTGTGCTACAAATGGGTTATATCCAGTTATCGCTGTTTGGGAAAACGTCATGGGAGCGTTTTCTTCAAATGACCGGATGGATTTTAGAGCCGTGCTGCAATCATTTTCCGATACCGAAATTTCAATGCCTCCTACTGGAGGATGGGCTAACGCCGGTATGGTGCGAGGGGGAAAAACTGACCTGTGCTGGCGGCTCATGGACGCCCAGTATTGGGGAAAGCCCCGGCTTGTTCAGCGAAGAAAAAGAATCTTCCTTGTGGCGGATTTTAGAGGACAGCGTTCCGCAGAAATACTATTTAAGCCCCGCGATATGTTCCCGATTCCTCCGCCTTGCACAGACTACGGGCTGCCCGCCGCCGGAGCCAGTCGAATATCTCTTGATAAAACAAGGGGGAAGATACCCATCATCCGCCCCTTTCAGGAACGGCGTATGCGGAGTGCTGCAAAATCAGGAAACCAGTCTGCTTTCCTCGCAAGTTTCGGACGGCCAGATGAACCTTTTCCAACTTTGCTGGCAAAAGCAGTCAATATGATTTCATTCTGGTATGAGGGGGAAGAAAAAGACGGAGTTCTCCGAAATTTGACACCGGTTGAGTGTGAGCGCCTGATGGGATTACCGGAGGGGTGGACGGCATATGGAAATTTAGGACAACCCATCAGTGATAATGCACGGTGCAAAGCACTTGGAAACGCAATCGCCCTGCCGTGTGCTGATTACATCATGGCAGGAATAGCAGAAACCATACATGAATAAGAAAGGCGGTTTTGTATGATAGAGAAAAATCGTTCTCCTCCGTTGTCGGGTGGAACATCAACAGAAGCTATCGAACCAACTATATTATTTCAGAAAGGACAGGTACATCTATATGGAATTAAAATTCGTTATCCCCAACATGGAAAAGACATTCGGCAACTTGGAGTTTGCCGGAGAAGACAAAACAGAACAGAGAAGAATCAACGGACGCATGGCGGTACTCTCCCGCAGCTTCAATCTTTATTCAGACGTGCAGAGGGCGGATGATATTGTGGTTATCCTCCCTGCCGAAGCCGGAGAGAAGCATTTTGACTTTGAGGAACGTGTAAAGCTCGTCAATCCCCGTATCACCGCAGAGGGCTATAAAATCGGCACAAGGGGCTTTACCAACTACATTTTGCACGCTGACGATATGGTAAAAGCGTAAGGAAAAGGAGGACATCAGACTATGAGATTAGCAAACGGAATCGTGATTGACAAGGAAGCAACATTCGGGGCATTGAAATTTTCTGCCCTCCGCCGTGAGGTTCACCTCCAGAATGAAGACGGCTCGGTATCAGAAGAAATCAAGGAGCGTACCTATGACTTAAAATCCAGAGGACAGGGGCGTATGATTCAGGTTTCCATTCCTGCCAGCGTGCCATTAAAGGAATTTGATTACAATGCAGAGGTGGAAATCATCAATCCTGTGGCAGACACCGTGGCAACGGCTACCTTTCAGGGGGCAGAGGTGGACTGGTACATCAAGGCGGAGGATATTGTCCTGAAAAAAGGGGCTGCCATGAATCCACAGCCGCCGAAGAAAGACGCTCCCCCTGTAAAATAACAGGAATATAAGAAGAAAGCGAAAGGAGGATTGTTCCCATGAAGCAGCTTTTCCACCGTGGAAAACGTATCCGTCCCACGGATAAAGACCTTGTATTCCATACTGCCCTTGCTTCTCTGTTCCCTGTCTTCCTGCTGGTTGTCCTGCTGTTTCATATCCGGCAGATTGCCGGAACCAACTGGCAGGAAGAGTCCCTCTCCCAGATAGTACAGGATGTAAACATCCCTTACCTGTTATTCAGTATGGGCGTGGCAGGGTTGGTGTGTCTTACAGCCGTTCTTCTGTTCTGGCGATACCGCAGGGATGAAGTAAAGCAGCTCATCCACCGCC